>MDSW01166798.1_pt1 | contig 19836 bp, 18 predicted proteins | sample 811171 | NCBI WGS metagenome assembly MDSW01 (sample SAMN05326641, study PRJNA326480) | marine metagenome | isolation source: seawater | place: Atlantic Ocean: North West | collected 2012 | reverse complement strand
CCATGGAGGGGGAATTTTGTACAACTAATGCATCAACACCTTGCTCTAATGCAAAACCGGCACCTTGGGCCTGTTCTGGAGATGTAATAACTGCAGCAATCTTTGTCGGTGTTCCTTCACATGCAGCAATAATATTTTCAATTGGTATCATCGACCAATCTGTGAATTCGAGAACCAACCATTCGACACTTCCAACCAGTGAGCGAGCCTGTTCCTGTGAAGTATCTGAATCAATAGTGACCAAACTTCCAATCAAATGTTCTCGATTCATCAAGCGATTTCCATCAATAAAATAATCTCTTGTGGAATCTGAATATTGCGGAAAAAGAATTCTGTCTATTCCGGAGTCTAAAGAAGCAAATGCTTCTATAGATTTACGACCATCAAGCCAGACTTCCATATTGACCCCTCAAAGTTCACAGGTGTTCATCGCTTCTTCTACAGTAGCGTCCTCATGGACAAGCATAACCAATGCTTTGGCAATTCCTTCGATGTTTGGATGAGCAAACACTTGCCGTCCCATACAAACTCCTGATGCACCAGCGTCAAGCGCCTTCCTCACCATGGTCAAAATGGCTTTTGAATCACCAGTTGATGGACCGCCAGCAACCAGAACCGGAATCGGAGCGGCGGATGTGATTTTTCTGAAACTATCCATATCTCCGGTCCATGTAGTCTTAGCAGCATCACAGCCTAACTCAAAGGCGAGCCGAACAGCGTGAGCATTACCGTTGGTATCGTCCCCCTCCATCACAGAGAGGTGTTCGCCACGGGCATAGACCATGCCAAACATGGGTAATTGATGATGAAGTGCTGCTCTGCTCATTTGACCCATGCGTTCAATCATGGCGGCTTCATTTGGACTTCCCATATTGACTTGGCAAGAAACACCGACGCCACCTCTTGGAAGAACTTCATCCGCATTACCTACCAGTACTTTGTTTGCAGAATCTGGACCTGCGTGTCGTGTTGAGACCGAAAAGTGAACAACCATGTCCGTCGATGAGGACGCACACAAATGGTGGTAATGTCCAACAACTCCTTTTTGAGCAACAATCGCATCAACACCCGCTCGAACAAGCGATTGAATGACATGCTTGGTATCGGTTAGGCCGTCAACAGGAAAGTCTGAGGCGCCATGATCGATTGGAATCCAAACACCACGTCCATTTGGAAGCAATGAGTCCATGCGAGATGCCTTGTCCATGCTACGCCCAAAACCCGCTTGTTCTCAAGGTTTTGCACATCTCAATCGGAATCGATTTGCTCACTTGACCATTTCATCATGGCTAATTCAGCCCTATTGAGATGTTCTTGCAAGGTCGAGCGAGGTATTTTCATTAAATCAGAAAGTTCACGTAATTTAATTTGTTTAGGATGGTCGTAATATCCCGAAGTTGCAGCTACTTTTACACACTCTATTTGCCGCGGGGTAAGTATATTTTCAATCAAGCTTTGGTTATCACCCATTTCAACAACTTTGACTATATCTGGTGGAAGTAATGCTCTACATGTTTTCAAAAAGAGGGAGATGCCCTCGGGAACACCTCGAACAGTGATGTTGATTCCTTCTCCTCCGTAGGTGTATGGTGGGAGGATATGAATATTTGAAAAACGAATTGCAGCAATGGAAAGTGGATGTGAATTCCAAACGACCAAATAGCCGCTCTGCCCTCCTTCAAGTTCTGATTCAACAGTCAAAAAGGGAACTTCATTCAAGTCTTTTGCACTCTTTCCTTCACAGAAATGTGGCAAAAGCAGTTGTCGAATGCCTTTGTCTCCAATATCAAGGTGGCCAACAACCTCCAAAGAATGCGCAATTTTAGCAATTGGGGCATATTCTGAGTTTGCTACGGTCTCAGCCGTCCACTTCAGGTGAATTTCGCGCACGAACCTACCACTGAGCAATGTGATATAAAATAAAAGCCAATATGAACACCCTCTGTCCATTTAGTGGTGATGTCATGATTGAAAATAATCTCTTTTCCCCAAACACGACCAACCGATGCTACAAAAGGCTACCACTCTCTGCGAGTTCTAATGGGACTTGAAACCGTCTTGACCTCGATTGCCCTTGTCGGGGGTTTTGTTGTTGGATTATGGTACATTTTTACCCGTAAAGACGTAACTGTTTCGGCTCGCCAAGGTATGAGTCCTGAAGGCCTGCGATACGGTTCAGGCTCTCCGGGTTTTGGAAATGCGAAGAAAGAAATCGACCGAAAGTTAGCTATTGTTGAAGACCGCCGACGGCGTCAAGAAGCAATTGCAGGGCGGCTCGCCTTGGAAAACGCAGAGCGTCAAGCACAAGAGCAACTAGAACAAACTCGAGCCCAGCAAGAAGCTGAACGTGAACAAATGATGCAAGATGCTAGAGAAAAGGCTCTTGAAGAGGCTCGGCTGGCTTCCGAAGCAGAACAAAAGGTTCGAGAGGAGCAAGAAGAGGCTCGTCGCCGAGAAGAAGAAGAAGCACGTCTTGCAGCAGAACGCGAAAATCAGCGTCAAGCCGACTTCTTGGCAGCAGAAGAGGCTCGTCTCGCCGAAATTGCCGCAGCGCAGCAATCTCAAATCGCTTCAAACAATGCCAATTCGAAAGCCATCAAAGAACTTCAAGCCCGTTTGGAGCGAGAAGGTGCAAAATCATCTGATGTCCAAGTCTCCTTAATGTGGAACAATTACAATGACCTTGATTTGCACATTGTTTGCCCATCTGGCGAACGTATTCACGGTGGAAACAAAATTTCAGCCTGTAAAGGAGAACTCGATGTCGATGCGAATGTCAGAGCAGAAACACGCAAACCGGTCGAGAATGTATTCTGGCCAGAAGGGACTGCTCCTGGGGGTACATATCATGTCTATGTGCATTATTACAAAAAGCACAACAAACGCCGTTCTAAAGACCCAACAAAGTTCCAAATCATGGTGAACAGCGGTGGAGAATTAACCGAATATTCAGCGGAACTCAGTAAGGGCGACCCAATCATGCAAGTCTGTTCCTTTGAGGTGGCTTCCAAAGCAGAACGAGAGCGCTTGAAGATGGAACTTGAATCGGAATTAGAAGCACTCAAACACAAATTCTCCGATGCTGCTGCTGATGGCAGTGCCCAACTCTCTGTCGAAGAACTTGCATCGGCTACAGGAATGTCATTGGAAGAGGCAGAAGTTATTCACAAGAAAGCAGACAAAGACGGTGACGGTTCGGTTTCACTTGATGAATTCCTTTCCGTTAGCGATGTTCCAAGCGCCCCTGATTTGGAATCATTGAGTAGCGAAGAAGAGACTGCTGATTGAATCTGAACCGACTAGGCGAGGAACGTATCACGCCCGCGGCATCCCTGTTCCAATCTGCTCTCAAGAGAGTATGTCTTCCAAACAATTATTTTGGGATGCTTTGCGAATGGAACGGGCAATACGGCGTCCAGTCGACATCCGCTCTTCATTGATGTCCGAGTAAGGAGAACCTCCGACAAAGGGGTTTGAACCTGCGACAATACGTGCACTGATTTCAAACACTTTGAACTCAAGTGCATCGGTGACAATTGTTTCAAGACAGAAAGGTCCAATCATTCCACGAGAGCCTTCTTCCAATTCAAAAGATTCAGCGACCGTTCCTTCCGCCATTTCAAAAGCTCTCGGAAGCAGCGATTCACGAATCACAACAGGTTGATTGCCCGTGACCACGAAAGAGGGCTCGAGTTCCATTTCTCGCAAGTCGCGAAGTGAGCCTAATTTGTAGAATTCATCAACATTTGATTCGTCTCTGCGATCCATTGAAAGGAGTTCAAGGCGACCAAGGTTTTTTCCAGCATTCGAACCTTTTCCACGAACTTGGAAACCATCTGTCGCTGTTGGGTCAAAGAAAAAGTGCAGATAATATCTGCAACCGAGAACGTATTCTTGAATCGTAAATTCTTCTTCGATATCGACATTTCTTCGGAAATCTCGATAATTCCGAGCGATGAAATATCCTCTGCCGCCTTTTGCTCCAGCATATTTGACAATGACTGGGCCATCGATGTCATGAGGGTCTTCAAGCACCTTTGGCATTGTACAGCCGCCCGCTTCAAGCCATTGACGTTGGCGCTCACGACTACTTTCCCAATGGAGGATTCCACGATTACCAAAAGTAGGAACTTTCAGTTCACGATAGTTGGACGAGCCAAGATATTCAACCAATGAACCGTGAGGGATAATGACCACGTTTCGTTCACGAAACCATTCTGCATGGTCAAGCATTTCTCGGTAATTATCAAGCATCAGCCATTCATCGGGTTCGGCACCAGGGAATGCCTGATAGAAACGACGACGATTTTCTCCAACCGCAATACCGAGTGTTCGGAAACCTTCAATACGCGCCCCATGCAAAATTTGCAAAGAAGAATGAGATGCAACAACACCGATTGTGATGTTGTCTCGGTCGTAGTCAGCGAGCCATCCCGCCAGTGTATTCGAATCTACGCCCATGTCGAGGGGTTCAGTATGTGTGATATGAGTGTTATGATTGGAATCTATTGCAGTACGGTATTTTGGGTATTTCAATCACCTTTCAAGAGTGAATCGAAACCCTCTGTTTGGCCACAACAACGACAAACCCTCTGCTCAAAGACCCTGTATGGCATGGTTCCAACTTGCAGTTCGTCTTGTTCTCTCAGGGGGGTTGATTGTTGGTGCGAGTGAAATTGCCAAGAAAAATGATGTTTTTGGCGCCCTCATTGCTTCTCTCCCATTGATTTCGATCTTTGCTATGATTTGGTTGTATAATGATACAGGCGATACCGAGCAAATTTCAACTTTCAGCAAAGATATATTTTGGTTGGTCATACCATCGCTTGTTCTTTTTCTCACCTTACCGGTATTTCTTCAAAGGGGAATGGATTTTTGGCCAGCACTCAGTCTTGCGATACTTCTCACTGTTCTCGCCTATATTTTTGGTCTTAAAATTGCCAACGCCTCAACATCTTGAGCCTTGAAGTCGAATCAAACCCATCTGTGAATGAGTGAAGAGTTCAAGGGCTTGGCACCTATCCAAAACCATGACCGACGACGCACCAACGCATCGAATGACCTACGGCGGATATTTGCAGTTGGATTCGTTATTGACTTTACAGGACGGTCCTGAGGGGTACAGTCCGGCTCCTTCAAACGATGAACAACACTTCATCATCGTCCATCAAGCATTTGAATTATGGTTCAAACTCATTTTACGAGAACTCAAAGAAACACATGCTCTTCTTCACCAAGAACACGTCCCTGAAGAGAAACTTCCCCAAATCGTTCATCATCTGGACCGAGTAACTGAAATCTTCCGTCTTCTCTCGAATCAATGGAAAGTAATGGAAACACTCACCCCACAAGGATTCCTGGCGTTCCGAGATAAACTTGGCACTTCATCTGGTTTCGAATCTTGGCAAATGAGGGAACTTGAGGTACTTCTCGGCCTTGATAATGCTCAACGAATGGGAGGAATGGACCCTCTTCTTCACATGAAAAAATTGGCGAAAGAAGGAAAAGTATCCGCTTCTGTTTTGTCTGATTTTGAATTTACATCAAGCCAACCATCACTTCGAGAAGCCCTCTCTGCATGGTTGGCCCGTACACCAATCAACGGTTCACTTGCTGGTTCAGCTGGCGATGACGCAGTTATCGAAGCATTTGTTGAGGGCCATGTTGCTGCTATGCGCACTCATGGAGAGGAAGTCATTGCTCATATTGTGGCGATTGGACATGGTGAAGAAGCCCCCGTTCGTGCCCGAATTGAATCTGCAACTGAACAGGCAGCAGAATTCCTTCGCCCGAACGGTGAAGTATCTCGTTCAAGGGCGGGATTGTTATTCATTGAATCGTATCGAGAACTACCTTTGTTGTCATGGCCTCGAAAACTCATCGATTCTTTTGTGGGACTTGAACAATCAATGTTACTGTTCCGTTCTGCCCATGCACGAATGGTCGAACGAATGATTGGACGTCGAATGGGAACGGGTGGCTCAAGCGGTGTAGATTATCTTGATGCAACAACCAAATACAGAGTCTTTGTCGACCTGTGGGCAGTTCGAACAATGCTTGTCAAGCGCGATGCCTTACCAGATGTAGAACAAGCCAATTTTTACGGCTTTGCCGCAAACGATTGATTTCAGTCGAGATGCGGGTCAATATCGATTGGAATGAGTTCATGTTCATACTCATACAATGCGATCTTTAGTGGGTCAAGAACGAATCGAACAGATGCTTCTTCAAGGCCGTAGAGTGAGATAAGTTCGTCCATAAACGCTTCACGAAGGACTTCTTCATTTGCATAGAGAGGAGCGCCCATTCCAATTTGGAGTGCGCGTGCGCCAATAATTCGAGCTCGTTCAAATCGTGTGTGGAGTCGTGCTGGTTTGACCATGAGATACACCTGCGAGTTCACCCGCAATTGGGCGACCTGCCTACTGTTCTTGAACCTAACCCTTGATACTCTCAGCCAAGAAAGCCTCTTCTTCCTCGTGAATCACCTGTTTTGAGAGCTTCCATCGCATGTATATTGCAGGTACTAATGTTGCGACGAGAAGAGCCGTCCAAAGACTTGCTCTTTCACCGGGAGACATACCTTGAGTACCTATTTTGACACCGGTATCTTGATTTTCATTCAATTCAAATCCACCTGTTGGATTCTCTGAATCACTCACCAATCGATAGACGCCAGACTGTTCTAAAATCAGAACTAAACTGCCGTTCAAACCTTCAAGAAGTTCCGACACATTTCCTGAGCCATTTGATGCATCGAATTGCATCATGTCAGTCGCAAGGGTCGGATGCGTCCTGTTTCGATTTGTATGCTCTATTGCTTCGGTACGCCAAACGCTTACTCGGTCGCCTTTTGATGCCTCCCAGGTAAGAGTTCCATTGCTGAGTTCAACATTTGAAAATCCCTCATAGGAAGTGGAACGTTCGCTGAGAACATTCGAAAGTTCAAGCCCTTGACTTGAGCCGGTTAAGAGCCCTTCTCCATCGATGACAAGACTTGGTAAAAACAACAACCGGTGCTCATTATCAAATCGCATTTTGGAGGCGCTGAGGAATGACGCATCAACCACGGAAGGGTGATGTTGCATCACAAAGGTTTCCGTTCGGTTCAAGGCATCGATTTCCTGCTCGATTAATTCACAAGGTTCACACCAATCTGCACCATAATACTCAACCAGATGCTCGACCGGTTCGCCGACGCATGAAGTAGAATTTAGGCAAGAGGAATCGAAAAGTAACACATCATGCATGGTTGCAAAAACAGGTTCTTCTGTAGAGGCGTGTGCCGTTGAAGGTAATGTAGACACCATCATCAATGCGAGAATCAGTATGGTCAACACCTGTTGATGAATTCTCGCCACAGTTGACGGGTGTAGGAATGTGTTCAAAAGGGGTCTGCTCTCACCATCACCCATGGGGCAGGTATGGTGGCGTCGACCGTCGACCCTCCCTGTTGCCCTTGTGGTTATGTCGCTCTGTATCATCATCGCAGGTGGCACTATTCGCATCAATGATGCTGGGGAATCATGTCCTGATTGGCCGCAGTGCTTTGGCACATGGGGTTTTGATATCTCGCCAGATGAGCAAGGTGCTTTTTGGGCTGAAAATCCTGATGAAATTGATACCAGAGGTGTCGACCATCGATACACAACATTCGAAATATTCTCGGAATGGTTCCACCGACTCTTGGTTGGCATCATTGCAATACCGGTTCTTTTCAACGCTCTTCTCGCCCGGAGAATGATCGACACATATGGCTCAACAGTGTATCGCTCGACCTTGTTATCAGGTGTTCTTTTGATTGCTCAGGCATTGGTAGGCGCACTCACAGTTGCAATGGACAATGTCGACTGGTCGGTCGCTTTACATCTCTCTCTTGCCAGTATTTTCACCTCCACCTTTTTGTTCCAGTACTTTGCAATGCGGAAAGCTGAAGGTTCGAAATTCGAAGTCTTTACGCTGAATTCAGAATTTGTTTCCGCCAATCAAAAACGGGTCGATGCGATGATGGGTGCCGTTTTCACGCTCATGATTCTTGGCGCTTGGGTCTCTTCAACTGCCGGTGGACAATACAATCAAGGTTGTTCAGTAGGGTTCCCAAACGGTTGGCCAAAGTGCAATGGCACTTTGTTTCCTTCATTTGATGGACCAGGCGTCTTGGTTCAAATGATTCATCGTTTTGGGGCTGTTCTGGTTGGATTGGTCTTGGTATCGGGTTCTGCTCGCATTCGAAGCGATGCCCAAGCAAACGAGGTTACACCTTTGATTGGGCGTATTACTGACTTTACTGCAGGTTTATGGATACTGAATGTCCTAGTTGGCGGCTCGTACATCGTCTTGGCAGAAATGGAAAACTTCCCTGAATGGGTTTCTCTACTTCACTTGATGTTTGGAATCAGTTGTTTCCTTGTTGCCATTTCTGCATCGTTCTTGATGCGATTAAGCACACCACCGACCAATGAGGAGGAATAAATATGGCCGAAGGTGGAGTGTTAGATACAGCACCTCATCCCGGTTGGTTCAAAGTTTTCACGCAATTGATGAAACTTCGCGTTATTGTTTTGCTCCAAGTTACAGCAGTTTGTGCGATTTTAGTTCATGATTTGCTTGCCCGCCATGGGTTATTGGACATTGACCGCACATGGATGGATACGTTCTCTACCGTTGCTCTGACAGTCGTTGCGGGGACTCTTTCTGCAGGTGGTTCGAATTCAATCAACATGTGGTATGATTCGGATATCGACCCACTCATGCGTCGAACAGCAAATCGACCAGTCCCTCAAGGGCATATCTCGGCAAAAGGTGCTCTTTTCTTCGGACTGATTTTGGCAGTTTTGGGCTCCTCTCTCTTCTTTTTGGTTCATTGGAAAGCTGCTTTTTGGTCATTTTTCTCTGTAGCATTTTATGTGCTCATCTATTCAATATGGTTGAAAAGACGCACCCCTCAAAACATCGTCATCGGGGGTATTGCAGGTGCAACACCACCGCTCATCGGGTGGGCAGCCGCTGCCGCCTCATCCATTGATTCAAACAATCCTCTCGATTTGGGTTCCGCCATACCATGGATGCTGTTTCTGTTGATATTTTTGTGGACTCCTCCACATTTCTGGGCTTTGGCACTGTATCGTTCAGGAGAATATGGAAAAGCCAATGTTCCGATGATGAACGAAGTAAAGGGACCCGAATATACTGTTTTTCAATCCAAGATTTACTGTGTGCTTCTCTTCATGCTTGCCGCCGTACCTGTATTTTGGCCAGAAAGTGGTTTGCCGTTGCTCTGGGCAATTCTTGCAGGTGGTTTGACACTCTGGTATGCAAAATCTGTATGGGATATCGACCCTCTCGAAGGCTTAGATGAAAACGGCCGAATGCCGAAAGCTGCTCACTCGTTTTTCCGTTCCTTGTACTACTTGGGATGGATGCATGTGGCATTGGTGGCAGTTTGCTTCATTCCTCCTGAATGGCTTGGCATACTTGGTCCTTTGAGTTGAGTGGCCCGGTTTTGTAGTGTATTCGTGAACAGTGTCAACCGTCATGTTCATGACTGCCTCGACGGTCGCCGAGTTACTGCGGCAGTCGCATAGCCTGGCCATTGCGCTGGATTGCTAATCCAGTGGTGTTTCACCTCGGGAGTTCAAATCTCCCCTGCCGCGCCATTCTTTTCAATCAAAGAAGTCTTCGAATTCATCTGCAGTTCCAAGAGCATCTTGGCGTCGTTTTCGTGCATTCATGACACGAGATAATCGCTTTCTCTTCTTAAGGAGAATCGGTAAAGCAATCATACTGATGACCAGCGTAATCAAGGCGATAATTCCAGTTGTTTGGAACTCATTTACTTCCATGTAATCGGTGAGTGTTCCGAGCCATTCAACGCCAAGAGGCGGTTCCGGTTCAGGGGGTGGAATCGGTATCAAGTGCTGGTTATAGTCCCACCATTGATCGTCAATAACAATGTGGAGAGAATTGATTGGATAATTGACTTCCATGAATTGATTGCCTACCGAGTCTACTGGCGAGAGTACATAATAGAACGCTCTCATAGGCCGGATGTTTTCATCATGAATGCCGCTTTGGTTGTAGTATCCAGTTTCACCGGGCACTCCTGACAAATCAGTTTCAATCGGAGAGAGGAATTTCAAATCAATTCCTTGTGGTCGCTGATCGGTTCTGTAAAGATTCCAAGTGACGTTGCCAGTAGTTTCTTGTTCTGGCCAAACCCATGACATGTTCAAATCATAACACATCGACCAATCGTTTTCAATTTTATAGCAGTCGCTATTGTTGGTAAAAGACACTTCGTATTGCATGTTGGAGACGGTTTTGTCTGGTGCAATGGCGTCTCCACAGAAAGCAGTAGCTTGCCCCGCTTCATCTCTTGAGATTTCGATATGAAGGGTGTCAGGTGCCCCCTCCCGGTCAGCAGGCATGATGGCATAGGATGCACAAGTTCCTGTTTCTAGAGGCACTGGGTCTACCCATGAGGCGTCATCCTTCGAAACTGAAGCCACGAGAGTCTCTTGAGTCAATTGCTCCCATACAAAACTGTTGAACTCGGGGTATGGGTCTGGGAAAATTGTCCCTGCATTGTTTTCGATGGTCAGTTTGTAAATATTCCAAGAACCGATGTATGGATTACTTGTGTCCCCAGTTGGGCTCCATTGAAGTTCTAAACTTCCACCTTCAAGTTGAGCGAATTCCAGTGGCCCACTGCTGATATTTGCTGCAGGTGTTTCACCGATAATGAGGATGACTCCATTTTCAGGAAGAATCACGTCAAATGAATGGTCCACGTTTTTGGTATACTGTTCCAAAGTGGTCCAAATATTATCATCGAGCGTTGGTAAGAAGCGAAGGTCAACCGTTTCAAGCGGGATATTCGACGGCAAGAGTGCAGAAGTGTTCAAATGAATCTCCATGTGTTCCATGCCCGTGTTGTTTGAGTTATCTTCATCTGCTAAGACATAAAATGAAAGCAACATCAATGGGTTGCGCCCTTCACCAATTCCGTATTGTGTTCCAATAACAGGCAATATTGATTCATGTTCGAGATGCGATAAAGAACGAGTTACTGCTTGTCCGGTGAAGAAGGGTTCATTGTCAAGGGAAACATAATTGTAAAGTGTAATCTCGACGTGAGCCGACTCAAGTTCTCCAAAGGTATCGGTTACACGCAAGGTGATGGTGTGGTCTCCAAGTCCAAGAACCGAGCCTGAAATATTGAGCAATTGGCCATGTCCAATGTTAATGATACCTGATATCCACCATGAATAATTGAGTGGAGCAGCAGCAGTTGAACTTGTTCGTGCCACCAATTCGATGTATTCTCCAGTTGTGTAGGTCCCTAGAGAATTACTTTGGAATATCGTTGGATTCATATCTCCGACAAGGATATTCGTTTCTTCACTTAAGCTGTTATCGCCTGTTTTCGCATCAGAACCTTCTGCAAAATTACTCGGAATTCCAATGGTTAAAGTTCGATCCGCACCTACCGTTGTTAGATTGAACCCACACGTTCGTGTTTCACTGGGTTTGAAATTTGTGAGTACGCATTGAGTTTCTTGTTCAACTTCTCCAATTGGGTCATACACTTGGAATGAAACAATAACCGTTTGAATCGTTAAGTTGCCCTTGTTGGTGATTGTGGAATGCACCATGTCTTCTCCATAATAGTAATCACTTGAAAACGGGTCATGCCCTGGCATCATGGAAGTTGCTTGTAGGTCGATAGTGTCATCAAAGACGATGATAATCTCTGAAAGGTCATTTGTAGGGTTCAAATCAGCGTAAGGAGTCCCAGTACTGTTGAAGAGTCCCCAAACGAGAGTAAATGTTCCTTGGGAAGAGTGATTGAATTCAGGCATTGAACGTGAAAAAGACGACACCCCTCCCCATGAAGGGAGATTTGATACATTGGTGTAGGATTCTGAAAGCATTGTCGATTTGTCTTCAGACCAAAGTTGCCAGCCGAGTTGAGCTACAAAGTTACATGTTCCACATGCAGTCACTGAGCCTGTGATTTGCATGTCATATTCTGTATCTGTGTTGAGAATCGATTGACCATTGTAGGAGGCAAGATCTGTCAAGGTACTTGTTGGGTCGTATGAAGTGTCAACTGAAAGGTCAACAAATGAGCGCGTGAGATTGATGTGGAACTGGTAAACATCATCCGAAGGGTCTTGGTCTTGTAAATCAAAAGCATAAACGATGGTAAATATTCCTTCATCTCCTGAAGGGTTCCAAGCACCCGATGCCGTGAAGTTCTCTGCTGCGCCGGGATATATAATTGGCAATGAGAAACTTCCCCGGTCGTCAAAGTTCGATTTACAAATTGAAGCCTCAACCTCTCCTTGACAAACATACCACCACATTCCACGGTTCGAGATGGATTGAAGTCCTTCATTCGAAATGGATACATTGAATTGAATCGGGTCCCATGACGAGCCCCATGAATCTTCAAGTGGGAAATTGGTCGCCTGTATCGACAAATCACCCGATTCAGAAGCAGATGCCGCTGGAAGGGTCAGTAGCCCCGTGAAGGAGGCGAACAAAAGGAGGAAAACCAACGAAATACTTCCGCTTTTCCGCCTCGAATCACTGGGTGCATAGCGCGACATTGACGGGTGCCTCACATCGGGGCTTCAAAGACTCATCGCCCCCGAAGGGGGCAGACTTGCGATAATTCGATGATTTACATCATCTCCATGCGGCAACCTCTTCAATCGTCGAATACCACCGATGTTCATGCGCGATGAGGCTGTTCGTTGTCTTAAAAGAGACGAAAATGCACTTACCGCAGTCATTGAATTCCTTTCTGCATTTACTTTATTCCTCATGATTCTCACTGCATTCTTATCTCTTGCACAACTCCAAATGGGTTCCAATGACCCGAACGTAGACCGAATTGACCGTTCTGCTGTCCAAGGCTTAGACCGTTTGACCTCTGATGGCGGCTGGTTTGTTCCAATGGGTGAAGGCGGGTTGGATTATGCGAATTCAACATCGGAATGGCATTTGTTTGATGTTCTGGAACTGAATGATGGCCGCGTACAAACAGGATTGGTAAAGGATGGAATTCTCGACCATCAACGTATTCACGCACTCCGAAATGTTTCAGAAGACAGCATGGCATTAGGGCTTGGCCTTGATGTTGGATATACTCTCTTTTTATCCATCGAGGTGATTGAATCGAACAATTCCTCCCGCATTGGATACGAAGTCTTCACCGGGGGTACAGAACGCTCAACTGCTTCTGCATCTTCTACAGCCAGCCGTCAATTTTCTCAAGATGGAGAAATCCTTCAAGTTATCTTTGAAGTTCACAAAGGCGGCGATAAGAACAATGATCTCTTTTTGACAGAAGTTATGGTGCGTCCAATCGACTCTGGCCCGGAGTGGATTGAAATCTATAATCCGAATGACTTCGCCCTCTCTTTGTATGGTTGGTCGCTAAATCACACCTATGCTTCAACCTCCAATAATCTGTTGTTTAAAGAAGGAATTATTTCAGGTCATTCGACCATCATATTGTCCGGAGATGCAACTTCGCAAGATTTAGGAAATGCTTCTCAAGTGATCGACCTTTCTCAAGAATCCTTCCTTGGCGTTGGCTCAATCAATCTGCTTAACGACGGACAAGGTGAACTTACATTGCGCTATACACAACTCAATTCTGTGAAATCATATGATGTCATGGACGTTAAATGGGGGGGTTCTTCTAGCCTGTTCACATCACTTGGGCAATCGTTAGAAGCTGACCAAATCGATGGAGGATTTAGTGCAAATTGGAGTGTTCAGTCCAATCCTACTCCAGGAGATTATCTTTAGAAGCCTCTTCTGCTTTTTTGAACTTAAATTAGCGGATGCTTCATGAACCAATGGCCGCTGGTCTGTACAGATTCCCATGCAGTCGACTTCAGTTTACACCCGTGACCGTTGTGTAACGGGTATTCACGGATTAGATGAAATCCTTCGTGGTGGCATCCCTCATGGTTCAACAGTCCTTGCTGCTGGAACATGTGGTTCAGGAAAAACAACCCTCGCCATGGAATTTTTGGTTCGTGGGGCTTTGGCCAAATTACCGGAATCCTGTGCGCACTTTACCGCTACAGAACCCTCAATTAAATTGCTTGAAAATATCCGCCAATATGCCTTTTTCGATATGAAAATGGTCGATTCTGGTAAAATCAACGTTTTCGACATGGACGTTTTGTATTCGTGGCTTGGATTGGATAAAGCATCCTTTGACCTTGATGACGTTCACGCTCTGATTAAAGCAATTATCAATATTGTTCACGAAATCGGTGCAACTCGTCTGGTGATTGATTCGGTAACTACTCTCTGTTACAAAATTAAATCTGAACAATTGATTCGAGATTTCCTCTTCACCCTCGGGAAAAAATTAGCATCTCTTGGTTGCACAACTATTCTCATCTCGGAAATTACTTCGGCAACAGAAAACGCACACTGGTCTTCTTTCGGTGTTGAAGAAGCAATTGCTGACGGCATCATTGTCATGGGGGATGTCGAGCGCATGGGCCACTTACTCCGATTTTTACAAGTTGTGAAAATGCGTGGTACGGCTCATAGTCGTGCAAAGCATGCTATCGAATTGACTCCTTTGGGTGTTATGCTCACGCCAATGCTCAAGTGGGGAGCACAACACGATAAAACAAACAAAGTGGGTGGATGATGAATGTATTCGAATCTTACTCTCGATGACCGAATTGCTGAGCAATTGGCTATTGATGTTAGTCTAAACAGCGCCATACAAGTTCGCTTCGGAAACTCGAATGCGTTCAATGTGACGGCGAGTACCTTGGTTCCTTTGATGCGCGACCATGAAATGGGAGGCGTTTACATTTGCGCCAGCGTCGGTGCTGCTGAACGAATTGAAGAATTCAAATCGATTGGACTTTCTGATGAATTCATTTCTCGAATTCAATTTATTGATTTGGTTTCATCTGGAATCCTTGGAGGGACAGATGTCGAATATTCCAATATTCATTTTGTTGACAGTCCAATTATGTTGGAATCCGTTCTCTTACGAACCTTGTATATTCTACGCATGACCACTTCGGTTCGAAATTTCGTATTTTTGGACAGTGTGAATGCATTAGCCATCTATAATGATGAACGAATGCTTGCTGAATACCTTCACACCTTCATCAATACCTTCCGACAGAGAGAGGTTCTGTCCGTTATTCTCAATGTTCCTGACCAAACTCCACCTTTGGTTCTTGCAAATCTAGATTTATACTGTACTGATCTCATCGACAGAGGACAGGTTCTCATCAATTGAGGTGTTTATGATGGCGAGAAAAATTGAATTCGACCCAGAAGATGAAGAGTTCTTTGGAAAAGTTGGTTCCTTTGGAGTGCCAAAATTCGACAATGAAATGCATGGTGGAGTTCCTCGTGGATTTATGATGGTGGCTTTTACTGACACAGGTTCAGGCAGTGAATTGTTTGCAAAGCAATTCACCTCTCCAGCTGAAGAAGCGGAAAATACCTTGTATGTCTCGACCAATGAAGGGCAACAAGAAATCATCCGTATTTTCCAAAAATATGACTGGCCACTCGACATCAGTGTACGCACCATCGGTGAAGAATACAATTCGACGGTCTTGGAACGTGAACTCCTCGCTAGCCGATACCGTCTCGAAGGATTCCGCCTCGATGATATTCGCCGACTTGCTCAAACTCGATTTGTCGATGATAACACGCAAGATTACCTGACTGAAGTCACCAATGAAATTATGGCTTTAGGGCCTTATTTCAGAGCCGTTGTCGACAGCCTTGATTTCTTTTTACAGAGAGAAGACCCTTCTCGTGTTATTGCAATGGTTCGTATGCTTCAAGCACACGCCCAATTGAACCGTGGGTTACTCTTAGTTTCAGTATCAACCAACGGACTTGACCCAATTGTAAAACAAGAATTAGCATCCATCGCCGACATGGTTCTCTCGTTCCAAGTTCGGACAATCGGTACTGATTTTGAAACTTCAATGATCGTTTCTAAATTCCGAAACGCTCCCGAAAACTTGAAAATTCTCGTATTCAGAGTAACTCCTGAGGAAGGAATTACTCCAGAAACCGTTGAACGTATCGCTTGAAGTGCCTTCATCACCGCGTTCAATAACGCATCATATGCTGATGTATTGATGGCGACATATCCAAAGAGGTCGGCAGTGCCGAACCATCATGGGCGACCGAGCAGCAACCGGCGGTTACGACCCCTCAGGCATCGATATCGATGCTTGGGAGAAACTGGAATTACAACTTGAAGAGACGATTCCAAATTATGACCGAGTCAACCGTTTAATGACCTTTGGCCAAGATAAAAGATGGCGCAGAAATGTTCGAAACCATGCTGCAGCGGGTATGAAAGTACTCGAAGTAGGCTGCGGCCCAGGCTCCTTTGCTGAAGACCTCGTAGGATTGGACGTAACTTGTCTTGACCCTTCATCAGAGATGTTGAAGGTTGCCAAAAAACGTGTGGAAGAAGCTCGAGCAGCCCGAGGTGAAAAACCTGCACATTACATTGAAGCCATTGCGGAATCAATCCCTTGTGAAGACGATACATTTGACATGGTATTCTGTTTGTTTTCGTTCCGAGATTTCCAAGACAAAAAGAAAGGCCTGAGTGAGATATATCGCGTTCTCAAACCGGGTGGGCGCCTCATTATTTGTGATGCTGGAAAAGCCAATTGGATTCACGGCCTAGGAGGTCGAATTTGGATGGCGACCGTCGTTCAATGGATTGCTCGATATGTGACGAAAGAAAAGAATCATCCATGGAAAGGTCTTGCCAATACCTACACTCAATACGGCACCAATAGTTACTACCGTGCCATGATGAAAGACGTCGGGTTTGCTGATGTGCAAGGTCGTTTATTGTGGCCATTTTTGATGTCGAGTCGATTCCGAGCAACTAAACCAAAAAAGGAGTAAAAACGGCCATTGCGCCGAAGAACTCCATTCTTTTGGCCCATTACCCTCATAAACCCCCTCCGATTCAGCGAACTTGTAGGTGATTTACATGGGTATGAAAGATGTCCTTCGCAAAATCAAACAAGCAGAGCAGTCTGCTGAAAAGACACTCTCTTCGGCTCAAACTGAGTCTGGGAAAATTACCGCTGATGCTCGCCGTGAAGCAGCAGCAATTGTCTCCAGTGCTACAGAAGAATCTGTAAGCGAAACTCAATCAACACTCGATGCAGCCCGCACAAAGGCTGGAAAAGAGGCCACAAAGGTCCAAAAAGAAGGTGCTTCGGTCGTTGAAAAAATCGAAACATCGGCATCCAGTCGTACAGAGAAAGCAGTCAAGAATCTTCTTGATGCTGTTACATCACAATGAGGCGATACCATGTTTGCTACCTCCGAGATGTCCCGTCTTACGGTAGCCGCCCCGCTCGAAAAAATGGAAGAAATTCTACGAATTTGCACAGACTTATCGTGCGTCCATATCGAAGAATACGGCCGCTTTGAAGATGGAATTGGCGTTGGTAAGTCAATGGATTCCGAAGATGCAAATTCGGTAAGTGCTTTGTTGGTTAAAGTCCAAGCAGTTTCTTCCGCAGTGAATGCAGCCAACACAGAAGGCGCACTTTCACGTGCTGAAGTAGCAAAGATCCTCCCCTCCTTTGAGGAAAAAATCACTGCAGCCTTGGAATACATCGATTCTCTTCGTGAGGCCGAAGCAGAAATTGCGACCTCTCAAGAACAACATCAAGCATTGAACCGCCTCGCTCCATTGGATATCCCTCTGGAATTGATGGGTGGTTTCGAAGGCGTTGAGGTATTCGTTGGTGAAACAAGCCGCGCTTCGAAAGCAACAGATGTCTTTTCTGATATTGATTCAGATATTGAAATGCATGCAGCCGGTGGCCTCATCGCTATTGCTTGCCGCTCTTCACAATCCGCTGAAGTCCAAATCGGTATGGCAGAACTCGGTGCAAAGGCTGTTCAGATTCCTGCTGGAGAAGGTTCTCCGGCTGAAAAAGCAAATGCTCTCCGAGATGAAATCAGTCGTCTTGAAACAAAAATCGTCTCTGTTCAAGAAGCACTCGATGCTTGGACTCTCCGCAACGGCCGCAAACTTGTGGCGATTGAAGAATACCTTGTTCGTGAATCAGCAATTCATACAGCGCCAACTTTGGTCGCAGTAAGCAACCAGGCTTTCGCTTTGGACGGCTGGGTTCCTGCTGATAAAGCAGAGATGGTCAGTTCAATCTTGTCAAAAGCAGCGTCTCACGTTAGTGTTGAAGCCTATGTCGGTGGGCATCACCATCACGAAGAACATGGTGAACACGCAAACGACGACCCTGAAGAACTCATCATGCTCTCTAATTACCTCCATAAAACGAGCCAGTCGATTTTCCAATTCTTCAAAGCCATTGATTTGGATGACTCGGGCCTCATCGACTGTTATGAATTCCAAACGGCTCTCCGAAATGCAGATATTGTCAATCTCCCACCTTGGGAAGTCGGTAAACTCGTTGCTGCCGTTGACCTTGATGGCGATGGAAAAATCAACCTTCCAGAACTCGATATTACGTTGACTCGAATCCGCAATGCACCATCTGCAGGCGGGGAACAACTTGAGGTTGAACCTCCAATTCAATACACCAACGGTTCAACATCTGAACCGTTTGAACTGATGGTGGATTTGGTTGGACGTCCAAAGTATGGAACCTTTGACCCGACCATGTTCCTGATGATGACATTCCCATTCATCTATGGAATGATTTTGGGAGATTGGGGCTATGGAATTGTTCTGCTTGCTTTGGCAGGATGGCTCGGTAGCAAAGCATTCGCAGTTGACCCAATGGCTCAAAAAGGCCTTACTATACTTCGCTGGATGGGCGTATGGTGTATCATTTGGGGCATTATCTTCGCAGAAGGCTTTGGCTTTGTTTGGGATCATACTGGACAAATGGGTGCGAATTCCCCGTTCACCGGATTCTATGAATGGACCTATGCGAATCTCCACGTCCCCGAAGTACTCGCTGAACTCTTGAACCTCAGTGGACTTCACATGCCGTTCCACCGTGCATCAGCAGGCCATGGATTGCAAGAATACGTGATACTCTCGATTTATTTGGGTGCGCTTCACATATTTGTTGGATTTGTTCTTGGACTGGTCAATGTCTACAAGGCACATGGCGCAGCAGCAGCCTACTTCGAAAAGGGCTCTTGGATTCTTATCCTCGTCGGCGGCTTCATGCAATGCCGAAACATGGTTAGTGGATACAATGAATTGTTTGAATTCCAAATCTGGACTCTTTTCCTTATCGTAGGAATTGTCAGCCTCATCATCGGTTTGGCAATCTTTGAGAAGTTCGGTTGGGTTGGAGGCCTCATCATGGGTCCAATCGAAACATTCGGCCTTCTTGCAAATACACTCTCTTACTTGCGTATCATGGCAGTCGGTGTTGCTGGTGTCAAGATTGCAGAAGTTTCCATCACCATGGGCTTCGAACCAATGGCTGATGCATTCGCCAGTGGCGGAGCTGGGGGATACCTCACAGCCTTGCTCTGCTTTGTCTTGTTCCTTGGCATCCAAGTCTTTGCCATCGCTTTGGGAATTCTTTCCCCTACTATTCACGCTGCCCGTCTCCACTTTGTGGAATGGATGGGCAAGTTCTACGACGGGTCCGGCCGTGCTTTCGCACCGCTCGGTGGCCGCAATCTCCATGTGGAGAGCGCACACGTGGAGAGTAAATCATAGTCCAACGGACAAAAAACGGAGGTAGCAAATATGAACGTAAATACCCTAAAAATGAGCCTAAGAACACTGATCCTATTGGCAGCCATTACCATGGTTGCTCAAGGGGT
>MDSW01141679.1_pt1 | contig 19839 bp, 14 predicted proteins | sample 811171 | NCBI WGS metagenome assembly MDSW01 (sample SAMN05326641, study PRJNA326480) | marine metagenome | isolation source: seawater | place: Atlantic Ocean: North West | collected 2012 | reverse complement strand
CGGCGGGAAGACCATGTGAGCGTCATGGTAGTTGTGCAGAGCCAGAGCAATCTGTTTGAGATTGTTCTTACACTCAGTTCGTCGAGCGGCTTCGCGAGCTTTCTGGACGGCTGGAAGAATGAGCGCCACAAGGATAGCAATGATCGCGATGACGACGAGTAGCTCGATGAGAGTGAACCCTCGCGAGCGGAGTGGCGTTTTTCGCATGGCAGATCCTTTTGAAGAACAGACGGTAAAAAAGAATATCAGGACAGGGGCAATCGGGTCACAATACTACCACCTTGCCGAAAAGGCATTCTAAACCAACCCTTCACAAAGTCACACTATTTCCTTTGAGAGCCGCGAAGTCGGCTGGAATGTGCTTTTTTTAGGCCAAATCCGATTTGTGCCGGCATTCCTGCGAAAAGTCAGCCTGTCTTACCGTCGGAATCACAGGTCACCCCTGTTTAGCAACCTTTCGCAGAATCTCGGCCCCACGTCTCAGTGTCTCGTCTTCCGCCGCGAATGAGACGCGGAAATGGGTGTCCTGAGGACTAAACACATTTCCAGGAATAATCAGCAGGTTGTTCTGAATGGCTTCGGTCACAAACTCGGTTCCAGTGCCCCAGGGAGCCTTGAGAAACAGATAGAACGCCCCCTGCCCCCCGTGAATCTGGAAGTCCTCCTGAAGTTCTGAAACGATCAGATCGCGTTTCGAACCGTAGGACGAAAAGTGCTCAGAGAGATCAAGCTCCCATGCTGTAAGCCCTGCCCATTGAACGGGTTGCGGAGCACAAACGAACGTGAACTGCTGGAGCTTCAGCATCTGTTGAATGACGGTCGACGGACCGTGGATATACCCGAGCCGGTGCCCTGTCATCGAATGCGACTTGCTGAACCCGTCTATCACGATGGTCCTGTCGTTGAATTCAGCCGGACTGTGAAAATCTCCGTCGTAACAAAATGACCGGTAGATCTCGTCGCTGATCAACGCGATGTTATGTTTGGCAGCCAGCTCTGCGAGTGCCTGGACTTCTTCCTTTGAAGCCACGGCCCCTGTTGGGTTCCCAGGGCTGTTGAACAGAATTACTTTGGTCCGATCCGTGATGGCCGCCTCCACGGATTCGGCGCAGATTCGAAAATCAGGATAAGTCGAAATCTGCACGACGTTTGCCCCGGCAAGTGTGGCGAGATGGCGGTACATCACAAACCACGGGTCAAACACAATGACTTCGTCACCCGGGTTCAGCAAAGTGCAGAGCGCCAGCATCAGACCACCACTGGTTCCCGACGTGACAAACGCCTGTCGATCCGAATGACCGAATCGCTCATCCACGTCGTCCTGCAGCAGTTTCAGCAATGGAGCAATCCCCTGAGTCTGACTGTAGGAATTGCGTCCCTCCTGGACTGCCTGACAAAGCGCGTCCTTGACCGGTTGCGGTGTGTCAAAATGCGGCTGACCGATACTTAGATTGACGGGGTCCGTCATTGTAGCGGCGAGGTCAAAAACACGTCGGATGCCGGATGCATCAATCTGATGCATCCGATCTGCAATCCACTCTTCACTCATGAGTCTTCATTTCTGATTCTGAACAATTGATTTGCGCGGTCTACTATTGATGTGCAATGGAAATGAACCGCTCAACGAGGTCATGATTCTTGCGGCCTGGTTTGTCTTCGACTCCGCTGGCCGTATCAACGCCCCACGGAGCAACTGCAGCAATGGATTGAGCAACGGTGTCAGGAGTCAGTCCACCTGCGAGGATGAGGGGCGGCCATGACTCGTCCCGCGCCTCAAGCAATTCAGGATTGATCCGGTGTCCGGTGCCACCGAATTCTCCCGGCACGAATGCGTCCACAAGGATGGCTTTGAGCGAAACATTGTGCCTTGCCAGGTCCTGCAACCAACTGGTCACAGGCAGCAGCCCGTCAGTCCCAATCCGAAAGGCGCGAATCAGGTCGATCTCTGGACGCAGCCTGTGAAAGCTGGCGACGGTTTCCGCTGATTCGTCACCATGAAACTGGACTGTCGTCAGACCAGCCAGATCAACAATCTCGACAACTTCTGCGACCGGTGAATTCACGAATACACCAACAATCTGCTGATCCGGTGACGCAACGGCGACCAACTCTGCAGCTCGTGATGGAGAAACGTAACGTTTGGACGGAGCGTAAAAGTTCAGTCCAATCGCGTCCGCGCTGGCTGCCGCCTGCATATCTTGGGGAACAGTGATCCCACAGATTTTGACCCACATGCGTTGGTTCCGTTACCCCAGTCGGTTCCTGCCGCCATTCTCTTCCTGATGAATGGTGACAGGCCAGCCAGGGAACTGGTTCTCTGGATTGCCGTCGGTGGGGTCAATCAGAAATCGAAAGGAGTCCAGAGTGTAGGTCTTCTTCTCGGTGTCGATTGTGACAAGGCCAAAACCACTCCCTTTCTCGTGGGCTCGTTCATAGCGGTTCTTTGCCTTACCCACGACCGGGTTGCCAACAGCATAGACGTACACCTTGTTACCAAATCCGTCCAGAAACTCTCCTGTGTTGGGCAGTCCATGTTTGGGACGATTCTCATGCGGCATATCAATTTCGTCGGGTCGCCACCAGCGCGGATATCCGGCAGCAATCGCGGGAGTACAGAAACTCCAGCAACTGTCCCGCTGTTCGTCAGCGCCATACTGTGACAGAGTCGTCAGGTGCTGGTCGCCGTTGATATGCAGAGGCATCCCCTTTGCAAGCAGACGGACCGTGTTATTCCTTGGGGTCTGAGGCCAGCCACCTGAGTCGAGGTCTGCTTTGAGATAGCCGTTGAATCCGCCGTGATGTGTTGCGACCCCGGAGAATACAGTCTGACTGAGAAGCACCTTCATGGAGTGCCCCCGCCAGTCATCGACCCAGTGCTCGAGGAATTCTTCCTGCCGCTCGCCAAGCAGAATGAGGCCTGGTTTGTCCAGATGCAGCGTGTCAACGTCTCGGTCACGCACATGATCGGCGCGTCCACTCCCGGTTTCGACTCGTTCCGGACCACTCTTGAATTGTCGGTCGCCCAGAATCGCGAAGCTGACATCCCCGTAGACCATGTCTCCGTAATAGACACTGATATCCTGCTCGCACGGAGTCGGATCAAAATAGTCCGGATGGTGAGCGGCACAGGTCCGGTGGACGACGTTCACCATTCGCGCAGGTTCGCGATAGCCGCCTTTGGATGAAGCCCCTTTATCGATCCCCTTCATCGCAGCGCCACCTTCTCCCCAGATATTGCCCTGGAAGACATCGTGGTCATCGGGAATGCATACGGTTGGTCGATCCCTGAGCGCTTCGCGAAACGCCAGTCCAAACATGTAAAACTTACGCAGATAATTAAGGATAGCCGGCCCGGCAGGATCACGGATCAAGCCATAGCCCCCATGGCTCTCATAAAGCTGATCTCCGGAGAAGTACAACATATCCGGGTCGAGCTTCACGACATTGTCGGCCACAGGTGCGTACGGAAATCCGTAGTGGTTCTGACACGTTAAGGCACCAAGACGCAACGGACGACCGGAGGGATTGGCTTTGATGACTCCTGTCCACTCGCTCGTGCGAACTGTCTTGTTTGTCTTTTGTTCCTGGTACACGAGACGGTAACGGTGCTCGTGTGTTTCATCCCAGTTACTGACGCGGAATGTTGCTGTCCATGCATCACGGTCCAGTCTCGCGTGACCAAGGGACTTCCAGTTCCCTTCACGATCGACCTGCAACTCCACGGAGTCGTTGTCACGTGCACCGAGTGGTGGCAACAGAGCAGAGATCTTCATGACGAAGCCCTCATCAGATCGAGAGTCACTAAGCGTGTACATTGACCAGAGGATGGCGCCGAATCGTCGAGTGTGATCGACCGTAAATGCACTGCCCCCCACAGTCCAGTTGCTGAAGCGGTAGCGTCCACCCTGAGCCGGTTTGAGGGACGAATCAAAATTATTCACCAGGGCGACATTCCCCATGACTGCCTGCTGAGGAACTTTGGTGGTCGCGGTGGTCCGGACCTTACCGTCGTCGGTCACAGACGAAAGAGTCAGCTCAATTGATTCGCCGGAAGGTTTCCCATGTAAACGCAGGAGTTGACCGGAGTCGCCGTCTTTAAGTGGCGTCTGCTTTCTGCCAATCTGCAGATTACCATCGATTACTCCAGCCACGATTCCGGACTTCGCAAACAGGTTGCTCCGGTACTCATCAAGTTCTGACTTGATTCCAATCCTGAAGCCTGCGCCACCGTCCTTTTTCAGAACCTCTACGCGTTGAACTCTGACCGACATCACGAATTCACCGGGACGTGTGACCTGGTGAGTGATGAGGTGAATATTTCGGTCGCCTCCCCCTGTCTGGCATTCCGCTGCTCCGTCGACAATTCGCCAGCCCTCCATCGGGTTTGCCCAATAATCCTCTCCCAGCCAGACACGGTCATTGCTGACGTTCCAGTCTGAATGAAAGTAATTCTGCGTCTGAGGGCTGATCGGCTCAACAGTTGCGCCGGAAACCGGGAGTGCAGTGGCGGCTGATCCTGCGCCAAACAGTTTGAGCGCCAGTCGTCGAGTAAGTGAAGTCATGAATCATCCATTGAAATGATCGCCGTGCAGGCGAAAGGCACATCAAATCCAGACACAATACGGTCTGGAATCGGCAGAAACTGCCGAGCACAGAAGTGTTTTCCCCCATCGTCCCCATGTGACAGGTGGAAGACCAGGCAACCGATGATGGGTGGATCGGTTTTATCGGAAATTCCGAATCTGTCGAGTCTGCAGGCCGATGAACAGGAGTGTGGTCGCTCTCAATCCGCGCCCACAGCCTGAGGCTCCATCGTGACGCAACACTCAAAGCCCAACCTGTCCCCAACACCCTTCAGGACGCTTCCGTCAGCGTTCTCACTGGTCTGTTTTCTGCTGATCAACATCACGCCGCTGCCGGGTCAGGATGGGTTACAGCGTCCACAACCCGTGCGAACGATGGGCTTTCGAGAAGGTGAGGCCGCAGGACCGACCCGCATCAAAATGGCCCTCGCAAATACGCTTGCGGAAGGTAATGTCATCACGCGATCCGGAGACGATCGAGTTTCCATGTTTATTCGCAGTGCGCCGCTGGAGGTGGTCCTCAATACGCTCGCACAGGAAATGGAGAAGAACGTCGTCGCATCTGGTGGAGTTTCAGGACAGGTATCGATCACCCTGAACAATATCCCGTTGAGTGACGCACTCGATGCTCTTCTCCACATCAACGGATACCGCTGGGTGGAACGGCGGGGGATCATCCTCGTTTCGCCCGTTACCGCCGAGACTAAGCTGCCGCCGATTGTCCAGGGACGAGAGGTAGAAGTCTTTCGCCTCAACTACGCATCCGCGTCGGACATTGACAAGACTGTCTCTGCGCTGCTGTCTCCTGTTGGCCAGACCTCGATCACAGAAATCGATCTGGAAGACAATCGCCGGACTCGCGAAGAACTCGTTGTCGAAGACCTGCCTGAATATATTGCACGCGTCAAAAAGTACATTCGCACAGCAGACGTTCCACCCGCACAGGTGCTGATCGAAGCCTATGTCCTGCAGGTCAACCTCCGGGACGACGATCGGCACGGTGTAAATCTGACGGACATCATTGGGATCAACAACGGGACGCTCGCCCTGCAGGCCAACGGGCTGGCCAGTGCAACTGCCAGCCCTGCGTTTGTCCTGAATCTCAACGGACGTCGCCTGGACGCAATTGTGGAGTTGATTAAGCAGTCCACAGATGCGAAGACCCTGGCATCTCCCAAAGTACTGGCGGTCAATGGCCAACAGGCTCGAATTCAAGTCGGTGAGAGTCTCGGCTACCTCACCACAACGACCACTCAAACCAGTACGTTGCAGCAGGTGAACTTCCTGGACCTTGGTGTTGTCCTCACCGTGACGCCGACGATCAGCGGGGACGGCAAGGTCCTGATGAAGGTAAAGCCCGAAGTATCGAGCGGTCGGATTAACCCAACAACAAATCTGCCGGACTCAGATACGACAGAAGTCGAGAGTACCGTCCTCATGCCATCCGGTCATGCTATGGTGATCGGAGGACTTATCACAGAAGAGAAGTCGGATCAGCAGTCGAAGCTGCCATGGCTGGGTGACGTACCTGGAGTTGGCAAACTGTTCCAGCGTCGAACATACCTGCGTGATCGAACCGAGATTATCATCGCGCTCGTACCCAGGGTTGTTCCGTACGGCGAAACCGCACAATACCGTCACCAGATGGAGGTGCAGCGGGCATTATCGCCCATTGTCTATGGACCTCTGACACCTGTCGATCGCCGACAGGTCGAAGCGGAACTGCCCAGTGCCAGTGAGTTTTATGAAACGCGTGGGAAGAGCGTGAACTGTTTCCCAACTCCGCCCACAGCCTATTCGCCGTACAACCCTGTTGTAGTCGGAACTCGATCAGGCGCGCTTCCCACACTTCCAGCCGCGCGGCTGGCGACCACCGGCAGTGGCAAGGCGGGGGCGGTGCAACAGCGTGGATTGCTTCCACCAGTACAGGCAAGGCCTTCGTCCGAGCGTCGTTCAGTGATTCGCCAGACATCCGCCGATGGCTGGCAATCTCGGACTCGCCAATAGCTGCATTACGCCACCCCAAAGAATGCTGCGGTTTCCGGGTACGGCAAATGCCGTGCGTGGGAAACAATTTGGGCCGTTCGTCGAACTGCCACTATGCAGCAGCCGCTGACGTCGTCTCTCCGGAATCGCGAGAAACATCGTTAATCGCGGCCACATCACCGTCGACATACCGCTGAACGATGGCCTCAAGGCGGTCCATTTCGCGCTGAACCTGAGTCGTTACCTCTGAGATCTCTTCCCGGGTCAGATCAGGAGGAACCTCAATGGGGTCTCCTGCCAGCATGATCACCGTGGAAAACGGTTTGGGAATCAACAGGTCTGACCATCCGGCAGGCGCAGCCCAGTAGCGGGTGGCCGTAACGGCGCCAGGCACAATGGAGCGCCCGGTGCGCGACGCAAGGAATACGATTCCATCCTTCATTTCGCGACGCGGCCCCCGAGGACCATCCGGCGTAATACACACGTGGAGGTCGGGTTGCTCAATGAGCTGTTTCGTTGCCTGAGCGCCGCCTCGGCTGGCCGATCCTCGAACGGGAAACAGTCCCAGTTTGCGAATGGCGTAGGTCAGATACGAGCCGTCCTGATGACGACTGATTAGCGCCGCAAGGTTGTAGGTCCGGGATGAGAAAAGACAGGCCACGATTGCGTCATGCCAGAGGCAAAAACAGAATCGCCTGTCACCCTTTGGCGGTATGTAGGGGCTCGCACTGTCAGCGAGTCGCGGATACTCCGCACGGACTGTCAGAAACAGGGTTCGGAAAATCAATGTGGCTGCACTGGCAATGCACCAGTTCAGAAATCGATTTCTAATCTTCATGCCAGCGTCCGTGCCAGGTTGGATCCGAATCTCATCAGCCCGCAATTTATGGGAACGTGATTGTTCCGCTCAAGGCTGAACCCCCACATTTGGGGAGTTCAGAGCGGCCGCCCCACGCGTCCCGCGATGGAATTTGCCGCCATTTCGCTGTCACCGGGCGACCAGACCGGGGCAACACGATGCCACTGCATCAACCCGCTGCTGCGGATTGTGAACTAAAAAGTGTGACCGGCCCATGCAAGAACGAGTGCAGCCGTGTTGTAAATCCCGTGACACAGCATCGCTGCCACGATCCATGCGGCTCCATCAGACAACTGTGGCTGCCGTTGCAGCCGCCGAGACTCCGACCAAACGCGAGTCGCTCCAAGCGCCGCAAGACTGCTGCATCCGGTGTGCAGCAAGACACAGACCGTCCATCTCCAGGTCACAATTGCGGCAGACGGATTGGGAATCAGGATCGTGAGGTAGATGACATTTTCAATTGCTGCAAACACCATTCCGGAGCACATGCCGCACAAAAGAATCTGCCCACGCCAACGGAACAGCCATGGCCGTTTCTCGACCACCCAGATCGTAAGCCCGATCTTCATCGTCTCCTCCACGATTGGCGCGCCAATCGCCAGCAACACAAACGCATTACCTCCCCCCGCCTGAATAATCAGTGTGCCGAGGATCGCCAACAGACCGGAACAAATCGCGACCAGCAGCGTGACTCCGAGCGAAGTCGTAAGCGATGTGCGGGCCTGGTTCTGCTCAGCCCAGCGATGCCATGTCAGTCCGTCAGCTGGAATGTCGCCAGACAACTGCAGCGAAAGTCCGGGCTCGTCCCAGACGGAAGATTCAGGGTCAGCTTCCCCCGGAACCTCAGGAGACTCAGGACGGCCGTGCATGACCGAGTTTCCAGTGCGCATCCACGGCTCTTCAAAGACGGACGGATCATTCGTGATCCGTTGCGGCGGAGGAGCACTGGATTCCGGAGCGTCAAACGGAGACGACTCATCAGATGAACCATCAAACCACTCATCTTCTGCAGCAGAATCCGAGCCGCTCATCTGGCCGCCCGATAAGCAGTGCCGGTTGCGATCACTGCAGCCATCGGAATTTTGTTCTTGCCCCCCATGGTATTGCCGCCGATGTCTGCCGCATTGATGCGAACGTTGCAGATGGCGTTCAACCCATGATCCAGCGTCTGATCAACCAAGCGCAGAATAACTTCTCGCTTTGCCCGTTCCTGCAGCGTCTGAAACGACTTGATTTCGCCCCCGAAAATGTTGCGCCATTTGGCGAAGAACGACTTCAAATAGTCGCTGCCAATCACGACTTCTGCCATCACGACGGTGGCTGATGGATCTGCTCGGTCGGCCATCGGAAATGACTTTAGCTGTGTGATCAGAACGTCTGATGTTTCTCGTTCACGCTCTTCGATTCTTCGAAAATGCCGCTTCTCCACTGTCCGGCCAATGATCACACCAAAAATGAACAATGGCCCAGCGAACATGAGCAACTGAAGCCCGACTATTAACAAATTACCCATTGTGACAGTCCTGAGTAAAGAGACCAGTGAGAGGATTCAGGTTCAGACTCAAACCGGGTCCGCAACAACTGCAGTGCCATAAGCATACATTTCCGCGGCCCCTGAAGTCACAGCACTGGTCGTAAATCGGATGTTCACGACGGCGTTCGCTCCCAGCTGCTGTGCCTGAGCCATCATTCGCTCCAACGCTTCCCGTCGAGATTCGGTCAGCAGTTCGGTGTATCCCTTCAGCTCCCCGCCGACAAGGTTCTTCAGGCCGGCTGCAATATCTCTACCGGCATGCTTCGCACGTACAGTGTTCCCCTGAACGATGCCGAGGACTTCCGAAATCTCATACCCGGCAATCGTTTCCGTATTCGTGATGATCATCTCTTATCTCTCTTCCAGAACTTATTCAAACCAGCATCGTAGCAGTCAGGTAGACATTCACCACTTCCAGACACAACACCATGAACTCGGGCTCGGTCCGTTCAGATTGAATGCCACCAGATTGCTGTCTCCGCTATCAGTCCCAATTAACGTCGGCACGATGGCCGCCAGTGTGGCCACAATGACCAGCGTACAGCTGGTAACAGACTCGAAATCGCGACGCATGTCATGACTGCCACAGGCATCGTCTACGAAAGAAGAGTTCACGTGACCCTTGTAGTCGCTGCAACAACCAATACGCAGCGCGGCTGCGTATCTTAGGCGAATTCCGATTCAGTCGCATGACCCATGCAGCAATCAGACGCTGATGCGCACACGCGCACACGCTGATTCGCCCACACACTACCTCAACTGGTCCAGCAGCCGATTCAGGCCTCGATCGATTTCACGGTCAATGCGGTCCTGAATCTGCCGTTGCCCGGCATTCCTCAACAGCGTCTGCAGATCAACCTGAGGCTGCCTGACTGACCCGCGAACCGGGATCTGAAGACTGCTCCCGCGGCTGGTGACTGTTGACCGTTCCAAAGGAACGTCGACCGTCAGCTGCACCTGCTGATTCAGCCCAACCAGGCCGGACGTCGCCAGTCGCCAGCCCGCAAGGTCCATTTCAAAGACATTATGGTGAATGGCTCCGCCCGACATCTGCACGTCCACACGCTGCGGCGGCAGTGTCACGCCACGTCCAGCAACCTGTTTCTGAGTTGCCAGCTGAATGGCCTGCATCACCTTCTGCAGGCTTCCTCCAGGCAGAGCACTGCCCGAGTGAATTGTAATGGCTCCCTGAAACCGACTCTCTTCCGGTCGATCAAGGTGATACTCCAGTCCCTTCAGCCGCGCTGACAGCTGCCCCTCAACCGCAGACGATTCCGCAAGGAAGGGACTCACGTACCCGAGCCAGTGTTCACACAGTTCTTTCGTCAGACTGACTTTCTCAACGCGACTTCCGGAAGCCAGCGCGAAGATGTTGCGGTTCAGGTCAAACCGAGGCAGCGCTGAAACAGATCCGCCCGCCAGAGAAGTCTGAATGGGGTTACTGCTGACCACGCCATCCTGCAGTCGCAGTTCTGCCTCACCGGGCCCAATCGACATTCCATCGAACCAGCCGTTATCCCAACGAACAGTACCGGAAACTGCAAGGCTGGGGACAACGTCTTCAATTCTCGGTCCGGCAGGAGCAATGAGCAGCTCCGGGCTCCCTGAAATCTGAAACCGATGCTGATGTCTGCCGTTCAACCGGAGCCCGACCGAAGACAGAAACTGCCGGCTCAACTGACTTAGGTCGTACTGCACGTCCGCCGTCATCTCGGTGAACACATATCGCCCGCTGGCATCGAGTGTCCCTTCAGCGACAACCGTCACACCTGGTATCTGCAGCTTACCTTCTTCCACTCGGAATCGGCCATTGGCGATCGGAGTCAGTTCAAGATCTGCCCTCGCCGCTCGAAGGACACCAGCCTCAGGATCAATAGCTGCCGCTCGTCCCGGGGAGGGCCTGATGAGAGCATGCAGCCCAAAGCTTTTCCTGTCGGTGCCAGTGAGTTGCACAATGACTTCAGAATCAGGAGCCACCCATGACAGGTCATGCCATGGCTGAATGAGAGTTTCCAAAGCCGCAGCGCGACCCTGCAGACGAGCCTGTCCCTGGACCATTCGCAGCGGGTTACGACCGGGATCAACAGTCAGCCGAGGGCTCGACAGATTCAATGTGGAAGAATCAATCGAGGTCTCCATCAACTGGTGTACACCATCAACCGTCCGAAACCGTGTACTGACGGTCACAGGCCCCGTGAACCCCGGGGCATCCAGCTGAAGCAGCGGCTGCAACTGATTCCAGATCAGCGAAGGATCTACCCGGCCGTCGACAATCCACCATTCGTCTTCGGGCTTCAGAGTAAGCTGGCCGAATTCGCCGCTGACAACAGCACTCCGAAGGTCCACTGAATCCTGGTCACAGATGCCATCTGCGGCACCTTCGACCACTGATGGAACCTGAACACGTCTGAGTTGCCCTCCATCCTGAGGAACCACTGCAGTCAACGGAGAAATCCGTGTGGCAAGCTGCCAGCGAAACGAATGCGGCTGGCGATCAAATCTGAGCGTGGCGGCGTCAGACTGACCCGGCAACTGCGTGTCGAGCCGCAGATCAACTGCCACCGTGCCGGACTCGACAACAATCCCTTCTGCCAGCCCGAGCGTCTGAGGCATCATCCTCGAAAGTCCTGCAAGATCGACCTCAGCATGAATCTGAACAACTCCAGACATTGCAGAGGCTGCATCCTCAACCGCTGCCTTTTGCTCCACTGACATGTCCGTCTGGCTGGCAGCTCGGAGGGTTTCGACAGGATCGCGAGGCTGTAACCGGACCTTTCCATTTCCGGCCGCTGTCATCACATCTGAAGTCAGCCGAAGGTCTTCAAGCAACAACGCGTCAGACGTCATCAGCAGCGTTCCATGAATCTCTGTCGCGCCAGGAATCAGTCGTTCAGACTCTGACCAAGATGCATGCCGGAGACCAAGGTCGGTTCCCAGCAAATGAATCCGCCCCGCAAAGCCACCATGGTCGGCTGCCTGCACAGCTTCGACGCGTCCATCGATCATTCCTGAAATCTGCAGCCCCGGAACGAGTCCGTTGAGCAGAACACCCATATCCTGCAAATCCAGCTGCGTTGCTTCTGCCACGAACACGCGTCCCCTGTCAACAGCCTGCAGATCGACGCGAAGACTTCCCGCAGGATTGTCGACGGAGCTTGTGTGACTCGGCCCGGTATCCGGCAACAGCGGCTGATCTGAGGACAGGCGATCCAGAACCTGAGCAATCCTCGGATTGACCCCATGAGTCAATTGCGGACCAGACGGAGAGTCAGAATCTGCAACTGCGTCCACCTGAGACAAAACTCCGGTCGACAGCGACAGCTGCTCCAATCCATTGACGGAGGTCTCCATTGAGAGGTTCAGATTATCCAGCGAGCCCGCCTGCTGCGGATTTTCCAAAGAACCGGTGTGAAGCTGCACCCGGCCGTTTGTGATCGCAACACTGATTGGAAACGAATCGTCAGTGTCGTCCGATGACTCAAACAGCTGATTAAGAGTGGCCTGAACGTTGGTCGTCGTCTCTGAGGCAATCACATCAACAACCGGTTTCTCAATCGCAAAATGACAATCCTCTCCCTGCAACCAGAGGACGCTCAACAGGGTTTGACGCGACACCAGTCTCTCTGCGGTCAGCAGCGTGCGATCGGATTCTTCGACCGACAGATCGGCAACCTGCAACCCACTGATTTCGATTGGTGCCCACCAGTGCAGCATGGCAGAATCGAAACTCACAGCGTCAGCCAGCCGAGGACTCACGAGCCCAAGCAGTGTTCGCTGTGTCCCACTGACAGTGACCAGCGATGGCAGCGCTGCCAGAATCAATAAAAGCACAACCAGCCGACGCAACCAACGTCGACGGGGAGTCGTTGAGGAAGCTTCTGTGATGTCGGATTTCTGAGCAGCCACAACAAGCTTCTCCACTTCAATCAAAACTGTCTCGAGCGACCCTTAATTATCGACTACAGACGGCACGCCGCTGCCTATTCCAGCACATTGATTCTGCCCGCTTAACGTGCTCTGTCCGACGTGGCAGGTCGTAGGGATCAGGCAAACACCGTCTCTGGCAGACCGGGCAGACTTTAACGATCAATCGAGCCCGTCACCCGGACAATGCCATAACAGACACCTGGTCCCCGTGGCGAGAACACAAAACACCGTCCCTTTACATCAGCCTCCGGGCGAGCGGGCCTCAGTGACAATTCACTCAAGCTCATGAGCAGCACGAAACGCAACCGTGTCAATACGTCGCGGGCCCGTACAGGCCCCGCCCCTGGATTCACAGCCACGTTCGCATGCCCGGCTACCGCTGATTGATCCCCCAGTTCTTTGACCTCAATCCGGATGGTGAGGAACCGGCGTCCCGTGCCGAACTCTCAGCCGCTACGATCTATCCTCTGCTCAAACCACGCCACTGGGAACATAGAGATCTCGTCGCTCATGTCACCCTGCACGATTCAGCGCCGATCATTGCGTTTGGGTTTGACGCTGGCGGCAACTATCAGTTCGTGACGACGGACAACTCTGATGACGTAGACGCACTCTACCCGCAGGCGTTTGAGAACCTCTCCATGATCGATGACCCGTGGGAAGTGGGAGAGTCCGGAGGTCTCAGGTTCGCAACGACTTCCGGGCACGACTTTTCGTCAGAACGAGTCCTCGATCCTAAGGCAATGCTTATGTGTCACGGTCTACCTGAGAACCATTCTAGGCAGCACGGTGCAGAGGTGTGGTGGCTGCTTCCGGTAGCTGCATGAGCTGATGGATCGCTCCACAAACAGGGACGGTGACCGGAATCTCTTCCACCGGCAGCAATTTTGCGTTTACGGAACTTGTTGGTCCCAGCATCGTAGAGACCACTCGTCCATCCACCTGGCTGCCAGACTGCAACTGAAAATGGTGTTCCTTCAGAATCAACGACAGAGCCGTGCGAATCTCCATCATGGCAAGATCAGCGCCAATGCAACGGCGGGCACCGGCTCCAAACGGAAGGTACTCGTAAGCCCCCGGATTGATCGTCAGCCAGCGTTCCGGACGAAACTCTTCCGGTTCCTCAAACAGATCAGGCCGGTGATGTGTAATAAACTGACTGAAAACAACAGCCGCCCCTTTGGGCAGATTCAGGGGTCCCACTGACACAGGCTCAGACGTGATTCTGTGAGAGTAAGAAGACGCCGGCAACAGTCGCATGCTCTCTCGAATAACGCAGTCCAGCCATTTCAGGGACTGCAATTCCGTCCAGTCGGGTTTGTCACCAACCGACTCCAGCTCAGCGGCAAGTCGCTGCATTGCCTGCGGATGCTGTGACAACAGGAACAATGTCCAGCTAAGCGTATGAGCAGTCGTCAGATGGGCGGCGGCAAATGTCAGGGTAGCGTGACCAATCAGTCGTTCATCGCTGAGTTGCTGTTCGGACTGCTGAGCCTTCATCATCAGGCTCAGTACATCCAGGCGGTCGTGAGGTGTCTGACGATGACGGACCAACATTTCACCAACACTGCGTTCCAGGTCTTCTGCAAGCAGCAACAGTTCGTCGTACTGTTCGCGAAACTCAGGACGTGCCACAAATGCTCCCAGACCCACTTCATGGTTCTGCCGAACCCAGCGATCGATCTTGTCACCCAGCTCGTCCGAGTAACGATCATCGTCAATGCCAAACAACAGCGAGTTACTCATTCGCTGCATCAGTCGCACCATCTCCTGATTAAGATCCCTCGTCTGCCCGGTTTCCCAGGCACTTGTGAACTTATTGGTGAGGGCTGTGATTGTCTCGTGATACTGCGGCAGGAATCGTCGTGTGAATACATCCATCATGATGCGACGATTCTCACGGTGCTCAGCTCCATTCATACTGAGCAGACCGGATGTGACGCGTCTTTGAGCTGACCGACGGCTGCCGCGCAGGGCAAAGAACTGGCAGTGAAATGTATTGGGATTGGAAAGCACCTGACGGTTGTATTCCGGCGAAAACACAAACGCCAACCGCTGCCCGTCCTCTTCCAGAACGGCAAGATCACCACACGCCTTGTGAAGCTGGCGCATACAGATGATCGGGTCTCGGGTGAACTCAAGCAGATCGCCTTGAACGATATGCCGACTCGCCGGAGAGAGAGTTATGTTCCGCAACGGGCTCACCGCGTCCTCCATGACCGCATGAGATGCCATGAATCTGCAGAAATTGCCGAACTCCTGAGGCAATCGGCAGATTCGAATCGTCAGTTTTAGCGGATGGCCGGGAAGGAAAAAAGATCGACTGGCACCCCAGCTGACCTAAAGTCCTCATTTTGCGCACACTGGAGCAATCTCCGGACATCCAGTCCGAGAATCAATGTTGAGCATCGCAGATGCAGTTAATGCCGTGCCTGCGAAGCAACTCAGATAGGTTTTCGGACACCCTTTCATCTGAAATCGACGCCTGGGCGCTGGCCGTGGCAGGCCAATCCTCAGCCCCTGCCTGATCGGTGGGAAGCTAACCGTTCCTGAATGGAGAGTTAGCCTGACCGTCAAAACTTAACATCCTGGACGCTGTATAGACTTTTTCAGCGGTGATTGACATTCTGCAGCAACCCGCCCCACTCCTCAGTCCATGAACTCTCCGCATGTCGATCTGCCCACCTAATACGCACGCATTGGACGAAATCATCAGTCGCCCTTGTGAAGAGGTTGTCAATACGGTGCAGGCAGTCCAGGGGGATGTGGCCGTCCTCGGAGCTGGCGGAAAGATGGGGTTTCACCTGTGCCTGACGCTGCAGCGTGCCATGGAACAGGCGACCACTCGAGGAAAAGTCATTGCAGTGTCGCGGTTTGGCAATTCCCAGGTGAGACAGCGTTTTGTCGACGCGGGAATTAAGACGATTTGTGCAGACCTGTCCAATGCAGATGCGGTGAGTGGACTACCGGATTTTGAAAATGTGTTCTTTCTGGCAGGTGTGAAATTCGGAACAGACTCGAATGCAGACCTGCTGGACCGAATGAACGTAAGCATGCCTCGTCTAATTGCCAATCGATTTCGCAGGGCTGCCATCGTCGCTCTCTCCTCCGGTTGTGTCTATTCCTTCACCACACCCGAGTCAGGTGGATCCGATGAGAAATCGGAAACTGCTCCTCCTGGCGAGTATGCTCAGTCCTGCCTTGGACGCGAGTCTGCGTTCAGCGACGCTTCGGATGCTTTTGGCCTGCATTCATGCCTGATTAGACTTAACTACAGCATCGACCTTCGGTACGGCGTGCTGCTGGACATCGCGCAGAAAGTTCGTGATCGGCAGCCGCTCGATCTGACCACCGGTTACGTCAACATCATCTGGCAGGGAGACGCCATCTCGCACATTATTCAGGCGCTGGCTCACTGCACGTCACCTCCAGCCGTGTTCAACATCACAGGACCTGCCACACTCCGTGTACGTGACCTGGCACAGATGTTTGCATCACACTGGGGACTCGAACCCGTATTCGAGTCGACTGAATCAGAAACCGCATGGCTCAGCAACGCTGCGCGATCGCATCAATTGTTTGGGGCACCGAAGATCTCCGTGAACCAGATGATTCAGTGGACAGCGGAATGGCTCGATGCTGGCGGCGAGGTTCTTAACAGGCCGACGAAGTTCCAGGTACGTGATGGAAGGTATTGATTGAGGTTTGCGGACGGCGTCAGGAGTTCATTCCAGCAAAGCTCCTGAGATAGCCGTAGTGGAATTCGCCAGAAGTCCCGGCCAATGAGACGTTGGGGCAAGGGGCAGGATCTCCGCAACATCATGCTCGAGAATCGCAGCAGCCAGCAGCGCCAGCAGGGATTCGTTCACCCTGCTCCCACTGCAGGCTGCAAATTCGACTACGGCAATCTTACGACGACTCTGAACATTAAGTGCTCAAGTCTGTCAACGACTTAGCCGTTGTTTTCGTTCGGCTTCAGGCCGATACCCGAATAATAAAAACCGCGTTCTGTCATCTTCTTCGGGTCGTACAGGTTGCGACCGTCAAAGATCACAGGAGCTTTCATCTTAAGCTTCACGTAGTCGAAGTCCGGATTCCGAAACTCACTCCACTCAGTCAGAATTGCCAGGGCGTCTACGTCCTGACAGGCGTCGTAATGGTGTTCACAGTACTCAATGCTGTCTCCAAACTCCTTCTGTACATTCTCAACAGCCACCGGGTCTGATGCCTTAACAGACGCGCCGGCTTCCAGCAGGCTGCGAATGAGCACCAGTGACGGTGCCTCGCGAATATCGTCGGTTCGCGGCTTAAAGGACAGGCCCCAGACCGCGACGGTACGGCCGTTGAGATCACCATCGAAGTAATCACTCAGTTTGCGGAACAGAACGTTCTTCTGTTCATTATTGGTCTCATCAACCGTCCTCAGGATACGAGGATTTACCTTGTTATCCTCTGCCAGAGATGCAAGTGCCCGCACATCCTTCGGAAAACAGGAGCCGCCGTAACCAGCCCCCGGAAACAGGAACGAAAAGCCGATCCGTGCGTCGTGCCCCATTCCTTTACGGACGTCATTGATATCCGCTCCCACCTCTTCGCAGATGTTCGCCATCTCGTTAATGAAGCTGATCTTGGTGGCCAGCATGCAGTTGGCCGCATACTTGACCATCTCAGCACTCTCAATGCCCATCGAGATGAATGGCTTTTCTGTTCGCAGAAACGGCTTATACAACTCGTGCAGAGCATCAGACGCTTCTTCTTCATCGACACCAACGACCACTCGGTCCGGTTTCGTAAAGTCGTCGATGGCAGCCCCTTCCTTCAGGAACTCCGGGTTGGAGGCTGAATAGAACTGCGTATCTGAGACTCCTTCGACCCATCCACGTACACGACGGTTCGTGCCGACCGGAACTGTACTCTTGCAGATGACAATTGTACCGGGTGTCAGGTGTGGAGCCATTTGCTCTGCAGCACTTTGCACATACTTCAAATCAGCTGCGCCATTTTCATCCTGAGGCGTACCGACACAGATGAAGACGCACTTCGCGTCGCTGATGGCTTCTGCATAGTCTGTCGTGAACTTCAGGCGGCCTGCATCTGCATTTCTGCGAACGAGTTCCGTGAGTCCCGGTTCGTAGATGGGGATACCGCCACCGTTCAGCAGGTCTACTTTTGACTGATCAACGTCCAGGCAATAGACGTCATTGCCGCTCTCCGCGAAACAGGTTCCAGTCACCAGGCCAACATAGCCGGTACCGATCATCGTAACTTTCATTCGACTTCCTCGTGGTCAGTGTGCGGCGCTCAACGAGCTGCCTCAGTCTTGTTCGGAGAATTGTACTGCTGGTCAAGTTCTGCCAGCAGACCATGTTGTTGCTCGGAGGCTTCGTTCGCCGGACGTTTTGACACCGGACGACGTCGAACGTTACTGACCAGATACACCGGACGAGAGCGAACCTGATCATAAATCCTGATGACATATTCACCAAGAACACTAATCCCAAATGCATTGAGTGCTCCAAAAAATGAAGCAGTGATGATGGTCGATGCCCAACCCGGAATTGCCAGCCCGGTCAACGCCTTGTGGTAGAGAACAAACGTACTTGCCGCCACACAAACAACGGCCGAAATACTGGCGATTGCGTAAAACAATCGCAGTGGCACAGATGAGAACGAAAAGATGGCTGTCATGGCAAGACGAAACAACCCTGTCAGCGAAACGCGTGGATTATCGTCATGACGCGCGAGTCGCTCAACCGAAACCCCGCATTGCTGAAATCCCACCCAGTTCCTCAGGCCCGGCAGATAGCGATCGAATTCCGGCATCTGCAGGACGGCATCCACAACGCAACGATCCATCAGACTGAAGTTGCCTGCATCTTCCGGCATCGGCTGATCAGCGATTGCATTCACAACACGATAGAACGAATGAAAGAGGATTCGCTTGGGCAGTGACTCCTTGCGGTTTTTCCATTCGGCAAACACGACATCCATGCCGCGTTCCCCCTGGGTGAGAAAGTCTGAGATGGCTACGGGATCGTCCTGCAGATCTGAATCCATCAGAACAATGGCATCACCCGTTGCATGTTCGAGCCCGGCATGCACGGCCGCCTGATGACCAAAATTCCGGGCAAGGTGAACAATGACAATGCGTTCATCCTGAGCCGCCAGTTGATCCAGTTTTTCCGCAGAGCCGTCCATCGAACCGTCGTTGACGTAGACAATCTCCAGCGACCTGCACTGTTTCTCCGTAGCGGCCACCACTTCCTCCGTGAGCCGGTCCAGCACGGCGCATTCATTGTACACCGGCATCACAATACTCAGGTGAGCACTGTGCCGATCTCTCTGTTCGGAAATGTATGCAGCAGGGGCAATCATTTCTTGAGCACTCCAGCCAGCGACAGGCCCGCAGGCACAGGAAGGCGGTTCATGCACCATCGTTCTGCGGCCGCGGCCGTCAACAGAGCTCTGTTAGTCAGCGAAGAGACTTCGGGGAAATCCGGCGAGTCACGTTTGGGGAACAGCTTCTCCCAGCCACGAACCGCCATCGCCGCCGGCAGTGTGAAACTGTTCCAGTGATTCAGCCACTGCACACGGAAGTTCGCGTCCGCCGCCTGGCTTCTGAGTTCGCGCACCGTATAGCGTCTGAAGTGTCCCAATTGTTCATCCCAACGACTATACAGCCATGGATAAGCCGGGACAGTAATGATGACAGCGCCATCGGGCTTCAGGGCACGATGCACATGTTCAAGCACAGTAACCGGGAACTCAACATGCTCAAGCACGTCCAGCAGAACAACGGCCGTCAGGCTGTTATCTGCGACTGGCCATGGTTCGCCAAGGTCATGGACCCGAGCATCGGGGATTCCGCGTTCCTGAACGTGTGCCACAGATTCCGGCATGAGGTCATAACCGGCGACGTCGTAGCCGAGCTTCTCGAATTCAATCAGGTT
>MDSW01182316.1_pt1 | contig 19840 bp, 21 predicted proteins | sample 811171 | NCBI WGS metagenome assembly MDSW01 (sample SAMN05326641, study PRJNA326480) | marine metagenome | isolation source: seawater | place: Atlantic Ocean: North West | collected 2012 | reverse complement strand
TTTCCAATTATACAATTTTTTTATTTTATTAATATCTGGCTGCCTATTTATTACATCTTTAAATTTAGAATTTTTTATTCTATTTAATTTATACAATTTAATTTTTGACTTAGATTTTGTTATTTTAACAATTAGCTTTATTACATCTTTGACTTTTGATTTTTTGTTACTTCCAATATTAATTATTTCGTTAAATCTTATATTTTTACTACAAGCTTTATAAAGAAAATAAATTACGTCATCGATATACGTAAAACATCTAGTTTGATTTCCAGGATAATAAATTTTACAGATTAAATTCTTCTTACAATTTTTTATTATCTTTGGTATTAAAAAATATTTTGATTGTCTTGGGCCATAAACATTAAAAAATCTAAGTACCAGAAATTTAAATTTTTTTGCATAACTTGCTTCCATTATATAATTTTCCATAATACTTTTACATTTTGCATAATTCCATCTTGGACTATCATATGTTCCAACCAACATTTGGTCTGTCTCATTCCAAGGTAAATTAGGATTATTCCCGTAAACTTCACTTGTACTTGCAAAAATTAGCTTAGAGTTTTTTTTTACTAAATAAGAAATAACATTTTGTGTTCCTATTATAATTGAATTTATTGTTTCTGCAGTATTAGTAACTTTTTCCACTCCTACCAAAGATGCTAAATGATAAATATAATCAAAATTATAAAATTTAAATTTTTGTATTTCATTTTTATTTTGGATATTACATTTAATATATTTGCAGTTTTTTAATTTATTAAGTTTAAGATTTTTTAGCTTTTCCCTTTTTACTAGATCCATTAAATAAATTTGAAAATTATCTTGATCGTTTAAATTATAGGCTAAATTGGAACCGACAAAGCCCTCAGCTCCAATTATTAGTATTTTTTTTTTCATGCGAACGGCTCTAGTTTAATTTTATAATTTTTATTTTTTATTATTTTAGATGAGAGATTTATTATATTTGAATTCTTGTTAACTTTTTTAAGAATATTATTAATTTGTGCTCCGTTCAAAGCATTTCCTAAAATAATGTTATTAAATTTCTTTATTTCATTTGATTTTTTAGAAAAGATAAATTTTTTATTTATCAAAATTTTTTTAATTTTCGTGTCAAAAAAATTAATTTGAAATTTTCTTTTATTTATAAATTTCATTATCTCATAAATTTTGGAGTATTTATAATCAAAAGTATTTTTTTTATATGCAACTCCAATAAAAAGAATTTTTTTTCTTTCTTTTGCTATTTTCAATATTTTGTTTTGTACTTTGTTCTTAATGTTTTCATTTGTTTCTCTTCCAAGTTTTGTTAAAGATAATTGTGACTTAAAATCTTTAGCATATTTCAAAGCATAATAAGGATCTATTGGTATGCATTGACCTCCAACTAAACCTGGAAATACTTTATAAAAATTCCATTTTGATGATGCTAAATTAATTATTTCCATAGTATTTAGTTTCGATTTTCTAAAAACCTCATTATATTCATTAATCATTGCTATGTTTAAATCTCTTTGTGAATTTTCTAATATTTTCACCGCTTCTGCTGTCTCAATACTAGACGCCTGAAATACTTTGAAATTTAAAATACTATTATATAACTTTGACACCAACTTCTGAGAATGACTGTTTGAAGCAGCAATTATTCTCTTTATATTTTTATATGAGATTTTATCGCCAGGACTTATTCTTTCTGGGGAAAATGCTATGTAGTAATTTTTATTAAGTAAAAAGTTTTTTTTTTCTATGTATTTTAAAGCTAATTCCCTTGTCAAACCAGGATAGACTGTAGACTCGTTAACCACAACTCCATTATTTTTTATTAATTTTCCAGCTTTTTTGAATGCATCTTGAATGTTATTTAAATCAGGTTTATTATTTTTAATTCCTGTTGGAACACATATAAAAACGTAATCAAATTTAATATTTTTTATTGAACTAAAAATTTTCTTTTTAACGGATTTTAAGTTTTTAATTTGATATGTGCTATCAAAATTATTATTTAGCTCACCTACCTTTTTTTTTGATGTATCAAGTCCATATACATTTTTGTATTTTTTACATAAATTATAATAAAGATTAATTCCTACATATCCTAATCCAATGACTAGAAAGTTATATTTATATCTCATTTCAAATGTTTTTAAGAAATTCTATATATTTTTTTGAAATTTCTTCATGTTTTAATTTGTTTAATAAAACTTCATAATGGCTTATATTGAAATTTTTCTTATTTATAATAAATTTTTTAAGATCATCATTTATTTTATTTACATTGTATTTACAACATTTTTCAATATTTTCATCATTTTTAAATAATTCATTAATACACCCAACTCTAGTTGAAAAAATTTTAATTTTTTTTAAATATGCGTCCATAATTGAAATATTCCATCCTTCAATATTTGATAGATTGACAAATAAATCAACATTATCGTAAAAGTCATCAATTTTATTTGTATGTGTTTTATAATTTATAATCTCACCTAAATTCAAATATTCAATATTCCTTTTGAATTCCTTCATGTTAGAAATTCCAACTACAAAGATATTTGTGTTTTTCAAATAAAACGAGTAATCTTTTTTAACTACATGTAAAAATTTTAAAAGACCTTTTAAATATATATCATTACCAATAAGTAATAAATTTTTCTTTAAATTGTTAGTATTTGAATAATGTTTTCTCTTATCCAAATTATGGTAATAATAATTTACTAAAATTTTCTTCTCTTTATTAGGTCTTAATCTTTTTTTTGTTAGTTTAGATGCTGTAATAAAATTTTTTTCATGCTTAATAAAATATCTTTCAAGACAAATTCTAATTATATTTTCTATTTTATTTAAGAAGGAAAGTATTTTTATCTTTAGGGTTGAATTATCTTTTTTATAAAGATTAATTTCTTTTTGTCTTAGATAAACAAGATCTTTATAAATTACAAAAAAATACTTTACATGCTTCTTTTTGAATATTTTACATAGTATTGAACACATAAAGCCCACTTCACCGTATGAAATTATTATATTGTAATTTGACATATTTTTTAAAAGATAGAAAAAAGAGTAAATTTCAAGAAATAGAAATTCATAAATGAATGTAATCAAAGGTAATCTTCTTTTTAATCTAAAAGAGCTGTATTTAATTGAACATCCAGCAAAATTTTCAAAATCGTATCTATTTGAGCATATATTGGTTGTTTTGAAATTATTTTCAGTTAATTTTTTTGAGAAATTGAAAATAAAATTACCTGTCCCATATTTTGTACTTGGTGGGTCAAAATGTATTTGTAAAACTTTCACTTGAACATTTTCTCTTTTTCATTGACGTCTGGATAATTTATCATCAATGTTTCAAAAGATTTATTTATTGTAAATAATGAAGATGCAGCTAAACCAGTTGCACCATAAGTAAATGCTTTTTTAAAGTCATCATAACTGTCAGCACCCCCATTAATTATTATAGGTAAATTTGTCATTGACGAAACTTCTTTTATTAAATCAAAGTTGTAACCACATCTCATTCCCTCTTTTTCAATATCTGTAATTAAGATTTCTCCAACACCTAAATTATTTAACTTTTCAATAATATATTTCAGACTGAAATCCAGTTTTTTAGTTCCATTATTGCAATATATATTGTGCGTACCACCCTGCATTTTAACATCCAATGATGCAATAACACTTTGTGCGCCATATTTTTCACAAACCTTAGAAAAAATATCAAAATTCTCAAATATCAAAGAATTAAAAGACATTTTCTCAATACCTATTGAAAAAAGAGTTTTAACTTCTTCAATATTTTTTAAACCACCACCATAAGTAAGTGGCATAAAGCATTCAGAAGCTATCTTTTCAATTAAAGGATAATTCAATTTATTTTTATTTTTACTGCAATAAATATCTAAGATGATCAACTCATCTACGTCTAAATCGTTTAACACTCTTACTGTATTCAAAGCATCACCTAAATAAATTTTTTCTTGGAATTGTTTAGTTTTTATAAGTGCATTATCTTTAAGATTTAAAATAGGAATTATTCTTGGTTGAATTTTAAAATTCATCACTAAAATACTTTATCAAATCGCAACCTTGTCCATGACTTTTTTCAGGATGAAATTGAGTTGCTAATATATTACTTGTTATAATCGATGATACGAAGCTATCTCCATATGAAGAATTTGTTAAAATCATCTCTTCGTTAAAATTTTGTAACCAAAATGAGTGGGAAAAATAAAATTTTTTTTCAAAAATATTTTTAAGTGTTGTATTATTTTTATTATAAACAGCAAAATTCCAACCTTGGTGAGGTACTCTTACAATAGGATTATTTATTTTCACTAATTTATCAGGAAAAATAGATAAGCCAGGTACTTTGCTTTCTTCACTACTATTGAATAAAATTTGCATACCTACACAAATGCATAAAAATTTATTTTTCTTACCCAAAATTTTTCTTTTTGTATTTTCTATTAGATTTTTTTTTTTAATATTCCCATTATATTTTCGAAATTTCCTACCCCTGGAAGAATAATTTTCTCATAATCTTCAACATCATCAAAATTATCGATTAATACACCTTCATGCCCGATTTTTTTTAAAATATTTTTGATAGAACCAAAATTAGCAAATTCTGTATTTAAAATTTTTATTTTTTTTTTCATTAATCTTTTAAATAATTTTTTAAAAATTCATTATCTACTTCATGGTCCATATTTGATGGTAGAATTGGAAGTGAAATTTGTACTGAATTTTTAAATTTATTAATTATTCTAAAATTATAATCTCTGTCGGCACCTCTTCCATTGAATGAAGGAAAAATTCTTTGATTTAAATAATTATAATTAATATTTTTATATACTCTTTTATTTATTAATGATCCACCTGCATTTCCTGGCAATGGTTTAAAGCTTTTAAAAAAAAATTTCCTTAAGCAAAAATTATTTTTTATGTTAAAATTTAATTTAGACGAAAATTGAGGAAAATATTTGTTCATCATGCCTATTTGTGAATGAGTAAATTTTAAGAGCCTTTCTTTTGATATTAATTTAAGACCCTCGTTTTTTTTGAATTTTTCAAAATCAAATTTTTTTTTTCTTATTTTTGAGTTTTCTGATTTTTTAATATTCAAAACATCTAAAATTATATGATCATAGCTGTATTGATTTATAATATTTAAAATAATTTCTACAGAATTTTTCAACAAGATTTCATCTCCTATAGTCACAATCCAGTCAGAAGTTGCATGCTTTAAAGCTTCATTGCATGCAGACGTCCCAGTATCGACATTTATACCATTAAGTATTTTACTATCATAATCTGTGAATATTTTTTTATAAAAAAAATCATGTTTTTGAGCATAATTTTTTAATATTTTGCTTGAGCCGTCTGTCGAGTTATCATCAATAATAATTACGTCAAAGTTCTTCACAGTTTGGTCTAAAATACTACTTAAAGTATCATCCAAAGTTTCTATATTATTAAATACTGGTAAAATGATAGTTAATTTTTTTGACATAATTTAAAATGCTTAAAATACTTTTTATTACAAATTATAAAAGAGACAATCAATTCAGTATGGAAAAATATTCTTCTATTCATTACAAGTTAATCAAAAATAGCAAAAGCATTCGTATAGAAAGTATCCCTATAACTAATATATTCTTTCAGAGATCAAACAATAAGTACATTAGATCAATCAATAAATATATTTTTTTTCCAATATATATATTTTTTAAATCTTTTAACTACAACCTTGTACATATCTCAGATAATGGAAATGCTTATCTCAAATTTTTAATTTTTAGAAAAACATTAATAACATGTCACGATTTAATACCATACAGATTTCCAAAAAATGATCTTAAAAATTATATATATAGAAATTTAAACCGCATAGGAATGAGAATGTCATCAGCAATTATAGCTGTATCTAAATCTACTAAAAGAGATTTTAAAAAATTTATATCAAAAAAAAAGAGCGTCGAATTTATATATACGCCATATTATGAAAAAAAATTGAAACTAAAAAAATCAAAGAAATCTAGTGAAATAATTCTTCTTCATATTGGTTCAATATTCTACAAAAATAGATCTTTAGCCTTAGAAATTATAAATCAACTTAAGCATGAAAATTTTAAATTAGTTTGCATAGGAAAGTTAAATAAAAAAAATCTTCAATATATTAATAAAAATAATTTATCTAATATTGTAATTGAGAAGGTTAATATTAGCGAATATAATAAAATTAAAATTATAAAGTCCTCTAATTTTCTTTTGTTAACTTCACAATACGAGGGATATGGCTTCCCTGTTCTTGAAGCATATAAATATAATATTCCAGTAATATCTTCTAATAAGGGATCTCTTAAAGAAATCGTTTCAAAAAATGGCTTAGTAAAAAAGTATGATTGTAACCATTTTGTTCTTAAGATAAAGGAGTTAAAAAATAATTTAAAAATGAAAAAAAAATTAATTAAAAATAATACAGAAATATTAAAAACTATAAATAATTATAAAAATTATAAAAATTTTTATACAAACTATTATCAAAATATATATAAATGAAAAATTATACTGACTTTGCTTACACTCGCTTTACAAAAAAAAGAAATTATGTTTGGGGACGGTATACAAAATTTTATAGAAAAAAAATTAGCTTTAAAAATAAAAAAGTTTTAGATTTTGGTTGCGGAAATATTTTAACTTCATCAACAGCAAAATTTTTTAGAGATGAAAATGGTAATCTAAAAGGATTATATGGATATGAAACTGATTTTAAGAGCAAAAAAATATTAATAGATAATAAACTTTATTTTAATTTTTACTCAAAGAAACAAAAAATGTTTGATATCATTGTTGCTAATCAAGTTTATGAACATTTAGACAGTTTAGAGCGTATTAAATTCATAAAACAATCAAAAAAATTATTAAAAAAGGATGGCTTACTTGTTGTGGCTTTCCCATTTGTTCTTTCAAATATGAATTTTAAATATTTTTGGGAAGATATAACTCACAAACCAGTAGGTGTTGAGGCCGAAGCGGGCCTTATACAAAGTTTTGGTTTCAATACTGATTTATATGTTGGGGGACTAAAAGGTGATCCATTTGGTTGGTTTGAAAATATATTAGCAATAATAAGAAATTTGATAGTATTCATGCCACCATTTTGGATAACTTTAATTATTGCTAAAAAGAGATAATGATAACCTGCTCAAAATGTTTAATGAATGATTTCAATGATAGTGAAATTGTATTCGATAACAATAATATTTGTAATTATTGTAATGAATTCGAAAAAAGAAAAAAAGATTACATTTTTGACGAAGTTACTGAAAAAACAAACTTAGATAATTTAAGTAAAAAATTAAAAAAAAATTATTCCAATAAAAAATATGATGCTTTGCTTGGTTTAAGTGGTGGCGTTGATAGTTCTTATGTAGCATACTTAGCTCACAAGCTTGATTTGAAAATACTAATTGTTCAATTAGATAATGGGTGGAATTCAAATATCGCAACATCAAATATTGAAAAAATAGTAAAAAAAACTGGTTTCGATTACTTCAATTATATAATTAATTGGGAGGAATTTAAGGATTTACAAAGATCATTTTTAAAATCAGGTGTAATCGACCTAGAACTTTTAACAGATCATGCAATCACAGGAGTAATATTTAAAATGTGTGAAAAATTTAATATCAAGTATGTACTTTCTGGTGATAATTATATGTCTGAGAATGGTTTACCAAAAAGTTGGAATTGGCTCAAATCTGATAATAAAAATATTAAAGACATACAAAGTAAATTTGGAACGAAAAAAATAAAGACATTTCCGATGGTAAATTTTTGGAGATGGTATTTGACTTTTTATTTCAATTATAAATGTGAATTTATACCAATATTAAATAGAATTAATTATAACAAATTGAATGCAATAAAAGTATTAAAACAATATTTTAATTGGCAAGAATATGGAGGAAAACATCATGAGTCTATTCTTACAAAATTTTATCAATGTTATATTTTGCCAAAAAAATTTAATGTAGATAAAAGAATAAGTCATTTATCAGCTTTGATTAGATCAGATCAAATAACTAGAGCACAAGCAATCAACGAACTAAATAAACCTTTATTTTCTGGAAATCAATTGCAATTAGAAAAAGAATTTTTTGAAAAAAAACTAGATTTTACTAGTGAAGAATTTGATAAAATAATGAAAGAGAAACCTATAAATCATGATTTTTATAAATCATCAAAAAAAAACTTAAAAATTGTTTGGAAATTTTCATATATATTTTCTCAATTTTTGAGGCTTAAAAGAAAATTTAATTTTTAATGAAATTATTTTCTAAAAATTTTAGTAATTTTTTTAGTAACGACGGTTCACAAATTGATAAAACATTTATTAAAAAAAAAAAAAAAATTATAAGAAACTCTTTAAAAAACTCATTGAAACAAAGTAAAAATAAAAAAAATTTGATTTTTATAATTTATGAAAATAATTTAGAATTTTACTTATTTTATTTAGAGATACTATTTTCTAAAAATGTAATTCATATAATTAATTCTAATATTAACCAAGAAAACCTCGATAATCTTGTAAATAAATTTTCGCCAAATATGATAATTTTTAATAAAAAAAAAAATTTTAACTATGAAAAAAATTATTTTAATAATTTTAATAGTGAATTCTTTAAAGTGAATTATCAAAAAAAATTTACAAATCACAAAATAAATCCTAATCTTGCAGCTTTAATATCAACATCAGCAACAACAGGTTCTAGTAAATTAGTAAGACTTTCTTATGAGAATATTTATCATAACACCAGATCAATAATTAAATATCTTAAAATAAGTCATCGAGATAGATTGATTACAACATTGCCAGTAGATTATACCTTTGGATTTTCTCAGATAAATACACATCTTTGTTCTAATGCCAAAATTATTTTAAATAATTTTAGTGTTATACAAAAACAGTTTTGGGATTTGTTGACAAAAAGTAAAGCCACTACATTTGGTGGTGTACCATTTACATTTGAAATTTTAGATAAAATAAAATTTTATAATAACAATCTAACTTTTTTAAAAAGTATAACCCAAGCAGGCGGAAAGTTAGATGAAAATATCCAAAAAAAATTTGCACTACTACTAAAAAAAAAAAATATCAAATTTTATATTATGTACGGTGCCACAGAAGCGACCTCAAGAATGTCTTATTTACCAGCAAAATATGCACACAAAAAAATTGGTTCAATAGGAAAAGCTATTCCTGGAGGTAAATTTAAATTAAAAAAATTAAATAAAACTGAGAATAAAGGAGAGCTAATATACTATGGCAAGAATGTTTGCATGGGCTATTGTGAGAATATAAAAGATTTACAAAAACCTAACCTTAATAAAGGAAAATTGTATACAGGGGACATTGGGTATATTGATAACGAAGGTTTTTTTTATATTTCTGGAAGAATGAAAAGATTTATAAAGATATTGGGGCATAGAATAAATCTTGATGAATTAGAAAAAAAAATTAAATCAGATTTAAAATTAAAAAATATAGTATGTACAGGAAATGATAATATGCTTCATTTAAATATTTTAAAAAAAAATAAAAATAAAATAGTTAATTTAAAAAATTATTTAAACAGAAACTTAAAATTAAATAGCAATTTGTTCAAAATATTAATTATAAATAAGATACCCAGAAATTTATCAGGAAAAGTAATTTATAAAAAAATTAAAAATGATTAAAAAAAAATACCAGGAATTTCTTAAAAATTTTTTTACATTGAATCCATTTGGATTAAATGAAAAAGAAAAATCAAATGAATTTCTTAAGGGAATAAATATTTTGAATAAGTATCATTCTAAAAATAGTAAAAAATACAGAGAAATTATCAATAAATTAAAACCTCAAAATAACAAAATTGAAAATTTAGCTTTTTTACCAGTTACAATTTTTAAAGAAATAGAATTACATTCAATTAAAAAAAAAGAAATTGATACAATTGCTGTTTCTTCCGGCACTACTGGTAATAATCTATCGAAAATTTATCTAAATAAAGAAAATTCAATTAATCAATATAGAGTTCTAAACAAAATTTTAAGTGAATTTTTAGGAAATAAAAAATTTGATTTTTTCTTTCTTTCGGAGCCTCCCATAAAAGACAATAACGAAATCAATGCAAAGTCTGCAGGAATTTTTGGCTTTTCATCAATCGCAAAATCAAAAACTTATGGTATAAAAAATAATTCAATCCAAAAAGAAAAATTAGATACATTTTTAAAGATCAAAGAAAAAAAAATTCTTTTTGGTTTTACATCTGATATATGGAAATTTTTAATCGAAAGTGATTTTAAATATAAGTTTAATAATACAATCTTAATTCATGGTGGTGGTTGGAAAAAATTAGAAAATAAGAAAATTTCAAGTGTAAAGTTTGATAAAATTTTAAAAAATAAATTTAAATTCTCAAAAATAATAAATTATTATGGTATGATTGAGCAGACAGGATCGATATTTTTAGAGTGTCACAAGTGTAAAAATTTTATAACTTCTATATACTCTGATATAATTATAAGAGATGAAAATTTTAATTCTATTTTTAATAAACCTGGTCTTATACAACTAATCTCACTTTTGCCAATTAGTTACCCTGGTCACAACATATTGACGCAAGATATTGGAATTATAAACAATAAAACTTGCAACGATTGTTCAAGTAAAAAGGGAAAAAGATTTAAGGTGCTTGGAAGAGTGATTAATTCAGATGTAAGAGGATGTAGTAATATCTAATGATATTAAATAATATAAAAGAACTTAAAATTTTTTTTAAATCTAAAAAAATTACATGTAGACCTTTTTCCGATGAAGTTATAAATTTTTTAGATCATTTCTCAAAAAATTTATTAAGTAATAAATCATTAAAACAATATCCAGAAATTATAACATTTGCTTTTTGGATTAGAAAATCAAACTTTTTAAACCAAATTAAAAAATATGATATAATTTTTAAAGATAGAATGGGACGAGGTTTAGCTTTTCATATACCGCCCTCAAATGTATCAACTGGCTATTTTTATTCATGGATTTTCGGGTTGATTTCAGGGAATTCAAATTTGATTAAACTACCATCTAAAAAAAATATAATTTCAGAAGTTTTATTAAATGAACTTTTTAAATTAAATAAAAATAAAAAATTTACTAAAATTTTTAAAACAAACAAGTTTATTAGTTATCCCAATGACAAAACAGAAATCACGAAATTAATTTCTGCAAATTGTGACATCAGACTAATTTGGGGTGGAGACAATACGATAAATTTTATAAGGAAATTTGAAATCCCAGTTCATTCTCAAGATTTTTGTTTTTATGATAGATATTCATTTGCCATTATACAACTGAATAAAAATACTAACATCAAAGATTTAGCTAATAAATTTTTTAATGACACTTTAATAATGGATCAAAATGCATGTTCAAGTCCACATTTAGTTATTTGGAAAGATACAAATAGCTATAAAATCAATAAGTTTTGGCGTGAATTCGCAAAAATAATTAAAGAAAAATATTCACTTGATACCGGCAATAAATATTTAAAATATTCGAATGTTATATCAAATTTAAATAAAATAAAATTTTTTAAAAATTTAGTAAATCATGAAGAATTATTTTCTAGAATTCAAGTTTCAAACGTTCAATCAAATATCTCAGATATTAGAGGTAAATTTGGAATGTTTATAGAGTTCGAAACAAGTAATTTAAACATTTTAAAAAAAATTGTTCAAAAAAAATACCAAACATTAACCTATTATGGTGTCGAAAAAAAAACAATTAAAGAATTCGTTTTAAAAAATAATTTAAATGGAATTGATAGAATTGTTAGAATAGGAAACGCTTTGAATATGTCTTTAATTTGGGACGGATATGACATAACAAGGTCTTTATCAAGAATTATAGACTATGATTAAAACTTTAAGTAAGAAAGAAATTTTGAATATACAGAAAAATAGAGAACCGTTTTTAATGATGGATGAGGTTAAATTAATATCTGATAAAGAAATTATAGGAAAAAAAAACTTCGATGATAGTTTTTGGGTGTTCGAATGTCATTGGCCTGGAGATCCAAATGTTCCTGCTGTATTTCAAACTGAAGCTTTAACACAAATTTCATCAATGATTGTATTATCAAATCAAAAATATCACAATAATACTTTTTTAGTCGTTATGTCTAATAATTTAAAGTTTAAAAGAAAAATCACACCAAATGAGACATTAATTGTAAAGTCTAAACTATTGTATTTTAATAGAGGTGTAGCAAAATTTAAAGCTGAAGGAAGAGTAGATGACGAATTTTGTTGTTCTGGTGAGTTTACAATGGTTTTACAAGAGGAAATATCTAAATTTAATAAGGATTGAATTATATTATATTTTGTGTAAAAAATTGCCATGCCAATTCATTCATCTTTATTAAAAAAACCTAGATTAGTAAAAAAACTAAAAGATTTTTATGAATACGTAAAATACAATGACGGCAAAGTTGGAACAAAAACAAGAGGCATAGATTTAAATTTTAACAATGCTTGTAATTTAAGATGCAAGTATTGTTTTACAAATTCACCTAAAGGAGATCATGTCAAAGAATACCTAGATTATGATGCTATAGCAAGATTAGCAGACGAAGCTGATGAACTAGGTTATTTTGAATTTGATTTACAAGGAGGTGAGCTTTTACTTCAACCTAAAAAATTATTTAAAGTTTTAGAAGCAATAAAACCTGAAAGATTTTATTTGTACTTAACAACAAATGGATACTACCTTGATGAAAAGATGGCAAATAGGCTTGCTGAAGCTCAAGTAAGCAGAGTATCAGTGAGTATAGATAGTATGGATGAGAAAATTCATGATGAAATAAGAGGAAGAAAAGATTCCTGGAGGAGAGCTATGGAAGGTTTAAAACACGTTCAAAAAGCAGGAATAGATCCATACTTAAATATTACAGTTGGTCATTATAATGCACATACAGATCATTTGAAACAATTATTAGATTATTCAAAAGACCAAAAATACAAAACACTACTAAACGTAGCAGTACCAGCTGGAATGTGGCAAAAAGCTGAAGACATAATATGTGATGACAAAGATAGACAATATTTAAGAAAAATTAGAAAAGAATATAAAAATTTAGTTAGGAATATATGGAATCCATTTGATAGATCTTATGAAGGAATTCTTGGGTGTACAACTGTCAATCGTTTATACATAACACCAATCGGCGATGTTTTAGTTTGTCCATATGTTCATATAAAAATTGGAAATATTTTTAAACAGTCTCTAAAAGAAATTGTAGACTATGGGTTTAAAATCAAACATTTTAGAAATCACAGTGATTTATGTTTAGCAGGAGAAGATAAAAGTTTTATTAGAAAATATATGACTAAAAGCGGTCAATCAATTTTTAAACCAGCTGAAGCAAAAGATATATTTTCAAAAGAAGATTTAATTAATTAAATAAATTGAAAGACCTTCAAAATAAAACAGTTCTATTAACAGGTTGTAATAGAGGAATAGGGTACACTATCCTTGAAAAACTTGCTGAGCATAAATGTAATATAATTGCTTGTACCAGAAATGAAAATGAAAAGTTTACAAAAAAAATTGATAAACTTAGATCAAAATTTAGTTCAAAAATTAAAAATTATTATTTTGATTTAGAAAGTTTTGAATCCATTAAAAATTCAGTCAAAAAGATTTTAGTAGAAAATGAGAAAATCGATATTTTAATAAATACTGCTGGTATTTTGCATAACTCATTGTTTCTTATGTCAACAACTTCTGAAATTCAAAAAATTCTAAATGTTAATTTTACTTCACAGATATTGCTTACTCAATTAATTGCAAAAAAAATGGTTTTAAAAAAATCTGGAAATATAATTTTTTTTTCATCGTCATCTGCAAAAGAAAATAATTTTGGTAGAAGTATTTACTCGGCTTCAAAGTCTGCAATAGAATCAATGTCAAAATCATTATCTAAAGAACTTGGACGGTATAATATTAGAGTAAATACGATTGCTCCAGGTCCAGTAGAAACAGAAATGTTTAGTAAATTTACAGACGAAGAAAATACAAAAAAAATTATTAATAGAACTGCATCTAAAAAAATTGCAAAAACAGATGATATTGCAAATTTAGTAATTTTCTTATCATCAAATTTATCAAGTCATATAAATGGTCAAATAATAAATATAGATGGTGGATTAGGTATAAATGAATGATAATAAAGACTATCTAGTAGAGATAAAAAAAAAATTCAAAAGAATTTAGAAAAAAAATTCTTTTGATGTCATATGAGGCAGGTCATTCTAGTGCTCATATTGGTGGTGCTTTTTCTTCAGTGGAAATACTCTCAACATTATTTACTAAATTTTTTAATTATAATAAAAATAATCCAGCGGATCCTTCAAGAGATAGATTCATATTAAGTAAAGGGCATGGGTGTTTAGTTTATTATTCCATGTTAAGCAGCATGGGTTATATAACCAAAGAAGAGCTAAAGACCTTTGAAAAAAATGGATCTAATCTTTTAGGCCATCCAGTAAAGAACCAGGAATTAGGTATTGAATTTTCTAATGGTAGTCTTGGAATGGGTTTATCAATAGGAATAGGTTTATCTATAGGTTATAAAAGAAAAGTTAAAAAAAATAAAGTATATGTTTTAATGGGGGATGGAGAATGTAACGAGGGCTCGGTTTGGGAGTCGATTATGTGTGCTCCTAACTTTGATCTTGATAATTTAATTACATTTATCGATAATAATAATTTTCAACAAACTGGTAGTAATGATGAAATCTTAAAAAATAAAAATTTGAAATCTAAATTCGAAAATTTTGGCTGGGAAGTGTTCGAAGTTGATGGACACAATGAGGAACAATTATTAACCACAATAAATAAATTAAATTTAAATAATAAAAAACCCAAAGCAATTATTTGCAAGACAATCAAAGGCAAAGGTATTTCCTTCACAGAAAATGATAATAAATGGCATCACTCTGTCTTAACAAAATCTAATTATGAAGAAGCAATAAAGGAATTAGAAAATAATGAAATTGGATAAATCAAAAATTAAAATTTTTTCGCAAATAGGCATGAGAGCATCTTTTGGAATGGTATGTCTTGAATTAGTAAAAAATAATAATAATCTGATGGTTTGCACTGCAGATGTGTCTACTTCAGCTGGTCTAGACAGATATAGAAAAAAATATTTAGATAATTATGTAGATGTAGGTATAGCAGAACAAAATTTAATCGGTGTTGCTACAGGATTATCAGATTTAGGTTATGATGTTATAACAACAACATTTTCTCCATTTCAAACACTAAGATGTTGTGAGCAAATTAAAGTTAATCTTGGTTATATGAAAAATAAGATAATTATGGTTGGTTTAGCAAGTGGTTTGGTTTTAGGTGAATTAGGTTTTACACATGCATCTATAGAAGACATTGGGGCAATCAGGTCGATCCCAAATTTAAAAATTATTTCTCCATCAGATAGTGGTGAATTATTTAAATGCTTAGGAAGTTCTTTAAATGAAAAAGGCTCGGTTTATATTAGGCTTACAGGTGGTGCAAATAATAAAATAATAAATCATGATGACTATAATTTTGAAATTGGAAAGAGTATTGAGCTGAGATCTGGAAAAGACGTTTGTATTATCAGTAATGGTCAAATAATTAGTGAGTGCCTTGAGGCATCAACACTTTTAGAAGATGATAATATAGGCTGTTCTGTGATAAATATGCATACAATCAAACCTATTGATAAAACAAAAATTAGAGAAATAGCTTTAAATTTTAAATTAATAGTTACTGTTGAAGAGCATAATATTATTGGAGGATTGGGATCAGCAGTTGCAGAGGAAATTTCACAAATTGGGGCAAATACAAGACAGATATTTCTTGGCATAAACGACTCTTATGCCAAAGGAGGAAATTATGTTTACATGAAAGAAATTTTTAATATAAGTTCAAAAAAAATATATCAAAGAATAAAAAATGAAGTCAAATAATGCCGAAATTTACAAAGAAACTTTTATTTCATCTTTATCTATTGATCAAAAAAATTTTTCTGAAGATTTGAAATATAATGAAATTGAAGAATGGGACTCCATTGGACATATGACTCTTATAGCTGCTTTAGAGGAAAAATTTAGTATTTCTATTGATACAGATGATATTGTCGATTTCAGCTCCTTTAAAAAAGGTAAAGAAATTTTAAAAAAATATAAAATTCCTTTTTGATTTTTTTAATTTAATAAGCAATATAAAATAAACACATAAAGTTATCAAAATTAAATACAGATCAAGTATAATTCCAATTGTAGATATTAAATAAGGAGCAATACATACTGAAATATAAGGTATATAGACGTATTTTTTATTAATTATTTTATTAAATAAATGATGCAAATGAGTAGTATCTGGATTGAATGGATGCTTTTTATTTAAATATCTTTCAATAAATACTCTAAGCATGTCTATGCCTGGTATAATGAATAACAAAAATATTTTTTCTGCTGTTAAATTCATTTCTATTAAAGGTAGCTCAATTTTAAAATTATAAAAATAAAGTGTCATTACAGCAAAAAAAGACGACCCGATATTGGTCCCTGAATTTCCTGAAAAAAAAATACTAAAAGTATTACAGATCAACAATACAAACATTAATATTAAGTAAAAATTGAATATAAAATTGTTATTAAAAAAAAACATTAAATATAAAAAAATCATATATGATAAAAATATTCCATTTTCTCCATCGATTAGATTGAAACTATTAATTAGTAGCAATATACAAAATGTTGTAAAAAATATCGAGGTTCCAAACAAGTAAATTTCTTTATCAAAGTATTCAATATAGATTTTTTTTACTACTAAACTGTCGTTAATAAGTAAAAAAATTAAGGTTGATATGACAAATATAATAAGTTTATTGTTGGGTTTTATTCCCTTACTATCATCTAATAAACCACAAAAGGACATTACTAGAAAATATAGTACCGAAGAGAAAATAAAATAATTATTAAGTGATTGATATTGAGAAAAAATTAAAAAAAAAAAAATTAATATAATTGATAAAAGTAGCCCTGCAATCGTTGAAGTTTTTTGTTTGTGTAGTTTACGTTTTTTATCAGGTTTATCTATAATTCCTAATTTTTCTGTGATTTGTTTTTTATAAATAAAAATAATTGAAAATGTTATTAAGGTTAATATTAAGTAACTATTAATCATTTTAAAAATTCATTTATTCAAAATTTGAATATAATGTTTGTATATTTAAAATTTCTCTTTTTTCACTTGTAATAATTTTAGTTCTTCCATGCATAAACCTTTGGTTATCAATCATACATATATCATTTTTTTTCCACTTGAATTCAATTGTTAGTTTTTTTGTTATCTTATTAATTTCATCATAAATTTTTTTTGGTATTCTATTTCCATTTAATAATTTGCAACTTAAAATCTGTGGATCTGTCCCAAATACCGCAAGTAAATGATTGCAAAAACTCAAAACTCCTGGTTTTCTTGTTTCGTTAACAACATATTTTAAGTATTTTGTATAAATGTAGCCCTCTTTTAAATTTATAGATGTATCAAAAGTTCCTGGAGCATGTAACAGCCAGTCTTTCATTTTACTTAATGAATTATTTTTACTCAATTTTTTTTTTAATCCATTGCTTTCAAATGGTATCTTTAACTCAAACATTACTTGATTTTTAAGAAAAAATTTTTTTGTATTTAAGCTTAAATTTTCATAAACTTTTGTCCCATCGCAAAAAGTTGTGAAACCACTTATTTTTGAGGGCTTTATACAAACAAACCAAAGTATTTCGGGCCAAGATGGTGAAAAACTCGCTTCAGAATGCAAAGCCATTCTTTTATTTCCAGTGTCTACAGTATTTATTTTTTTATTATTAAATCTCATCTCTCGTCTTCTTGCATCATTGGCATATCTATGGGTAAAGAGGTCAGTCAATGCAGTAATTTTTTTTGGATCAAACTTGTAATTTCTAAAAATTATAATCCCATATTCCTTAAATAGTTTGATAATTTTATTTTTATTAATTTTTTTTAAATCTTTATGATCTTGATTTTGCAATATTATTCCACCGCCATTAAATAATTTGGATATATTGCTTATTTTCATTATTATATTTCTCTACTTGGGTTCCCAAATACCTTCGTATTTCTTTTTACATTTTTAATAACAACTGAACCAATTCCTATATGACTATTTTTTCCAATAATTATATTATTAATTAAATTTGCACATGGTGATATTAAAACATTATCCTCTACCTTTACACTACCACCAATATTTGATCCACCCGTTATAGTTACATTATTACCTATTTGGCTATTATGTGCAATTTGAACAAGTGTATCAATCATTGTGTTATTTCCTATTTTTGTAAAACCGAAAGTGCCTTTGCTTATAACGCTATTAGAGCCAATTATAGAATTATCACCTATATGAACACCACCTGAAATAGGCATATGATAAATTTTTTTGCCTTTTCTCTCAAAAGAAAAACTTAGAGCCCCAATCACTGCCCCTGACCTAATAATACAATTCTTTCCAATAATAGTGTTCTCTTTAATAATAACCCCTTCTTCTATAATTGAATTTTCACCTATTTGAATATTATTTTCTAAAATACTTTTTGAAGATATTTTGCTTAACTTAGAAATTTTGTTTTGAATTTTATTTTTAATTACAAATTTTTTTTTTAACAATAGATTATATATTTTCGAAAATTCTAGTCTCGGACTTTTAGAAAATATTAAATTTTTTTTACTTCGTCTTAAATCAGTTAATATAACAGCGTTATTTGGTAATTTCTCACCTAAGTACTTTTTTTTATTAATAAATACAAGTGAGTTTGCCATTATATTATCTTTGGCACAAATTTTATTTATATACATTTTACAATTCTTATACTTTTTATCTAATTTAGAGAGATATATTTTTTGTTTAAGTCTAATATAATTCATATATTAATTAAAAAATTGTTGAAATTTAAAAAAAATCTTTTTAAATAAAACCAAGAGACCACCAAGTCTATTTTTTTTTATTATCATATAATCTTCTGTTGCTTTTTTTAAATAATTACTAATACGTGTGCTGGTTCCTCCATGGTTCATAGAAACTATATATTGATTTGTATATATAATTTTGATCTTATTTAAAGAAAATAATCTTATAATATAATCATAGTCAGATGAAATTTTATATTGCAAATCATATTCACCTAGTAACTCAATAATTTCTCTTTTAATAAATAGAGAAGTATGTGCAGGAACCCAACCTTTAAAAAGTTTTTCTTTATAAAAATCAGAGTTTAAAACTTTATTTTCTAAACTTGTTGGACTTGCAATCCATTTTCTAATTATTTTTTTGGAATTATAATTTTTCAATATAATATTTCCATAGACTACATCTGCATTATAATTTTGAAAAAAATTTACTATGTTTTCAAAACAATTTTCATTCATTATTTGATCGTTTGAATGTAATATAAATATAATCTCTCCTTCAATTTTCTTAAGACCTTTATTTAATGCAAAATAAATTCCATTATCATTTTCACTTATAATTTTTAAATCGCCTTTATAATTATTTTTAATAATTTCTAGTGTTCTATCTTTAGAAATATTATCTACTATGATGAGCTCATAGTTTTTGTATGATTGTTTTTTAAGGGAGTTTAATGTTTCTATTATAGTTTCTTCACTATTATTAGTACAAGTAATAACACTTATTTTCATATCATTTAAGTTCTA
>MDSW01054600.1_pt1 | contig 19843 bp, 15 predicted proteins | sample 811171 | NCBI WGS metagenome assembly MDSW01 (sample SAMN05326641, study PRJNA326480) | marine metagenome | isolation source: seawater | place: Atlantic Ocean: North West | collected 2012 | reverse complement strand
CCACTGGCTCATTCCCTTCCATTACAGAAACACATGAATTTGTTGTTCCTAAATCGATTCCAATAATTTTACTCATTTTATTATATGTTTTAAAATTTAATAATTTGTTTTGTAATAATTAATATTTGCAATTATAGTGCCAACATAAATTGCACGACAAAAATGTCACACAATAAGATTTACTACTATATACATATAGGAAACAATACTGACAGAGTGTCAGATTGCTAACAAAATTAAGGATTTGGACAATTAATCAGATCTAATAATGGATTCTCGACAAACCCCCTATCTAATTCATCTATTAAATATTTACGAGTACATTGAGTTAAACTCATATTTTTCTTAGTGTATACGAATCTTGAAGCAAATACACCAATGCCATTATTAATATTTGTAAATACAGGCCTCTCTTGGACAATACCAGTGATAGGTTCATTTACTCTTACATAGGTATATAAATCTTCACTTCCTACTGTCATTATCAAATCTATAGAAACAAACATTCTTATTAAATCATCATCATCAGAATTTAGATTATTTCTTAAAAAACTAAAAAATTTCGGAGCTTCTAATGTTCTTTGCATAGATATACCCGTATAAGCAACTAAAGGCTGTTTCCAAACTAAAGACTTTAAAACACCATTTTCAGTATAATAAAATTTAAGATCTAATTGATATATTTCTCCATTATCAGACTTATACCAATCTACTGTTTTGTCTTGAAACTTTAGGCTATCTACATTATAGGGATTATAAAAACCAAACGGATAAGCTGGATTAAAAGTCCTAAAACTAAATCCATCTATAATCTCAGTATTTGAAGAAACTTGATTACCTGATTTATTATTATTAATAGTAAGAACATATTCATAATCATCACTTAAAAAATTAGGAATATCAGGATGCACAGCCCGAAAAATAATATTCTTATCACTAGAAAAATCCCCATCTTCTTTATTCACTAATGTAGTATCAAGAGTTATTGAAACCAATGTATCACCGAGTTGCATTTTATGTAATTTTACTTCTATATTATTTGGATCAACATTAATAGAATCCGCATACTGCTCCGCTATATCTGGAGCTGAACACTCACATAAAAATGCTCTGTTAATTTTTACGTATTGCGTGTCTTTACTTGCATCCAACAATCCATATACAATAGTTGTTTCTTTCCAATCGGCATTAACTTCAAAATCTGTCTCACAAGAAGTGAGTATACAAGCAAAAAAAGTAACTATTAAAGATATTTTTTTCATGTTTGCAAAGTTATCTTTTTATATGAGATGTTAAACACATAATTTGTAAATTTGCCACAATTTAGAAAAAAACAAACAATGAAACATTTTATCTTAACTACACTAATATTCATTTTTTCCTACAATCAACTTATTGCTCAGCAAATATCATCTGAGTCTTACAATAAAGATTTTATACACGAGGATTTTAATCAAGAGGGTGAATATTTTAAAATCATAACTACTGCAGACAATTACTTTATATTAGACAAAGGAGATTATCTCTTAAGTAGAAATAGTAATGAGAGTGAGTATGCTATAATTGCAAATAACTCAGTAGTAACTGATTTTGTTTTAAAAACATCTTTAAGACTTGGCCCTTCTGAAAACAAAAGAGCAAGTATTGGTACTATCCTTAAAGCTCAACAAGATGGAAAGGGTGCTATTATTTTTGAGATAAATAAAAAAAGAGAATACCGTATTAAACAATTAACAGGTAATTCCTACCAAGCATTAAGTGGAAAATCTAAAAATGAAGGCTGGGTTAGAAGCAAATTAATTAATGGAATTGATGAGCATAATTTTATTGAAATTAGATCAGAAAAAAATATTTATGATGTTTATGTAAATAGTGAATACCTAACAACTTTCTTTGTTCCTGACCTCATTTCAGGATCATTTGGTTTGATTATTAGTGCCGGAACAAAAGCTAGAGTTGCTTATTATTATTTGAATATTAAGGGAACAAAAGAAATTACAGCTGACTATACCAATAAAGATACTGAGAATGTAAACTCTAACATTGAGGAACTAAATAGAAAGATAGAAATACTAGAATCAAACAATTTAAAACTAAACGAAATAAACTCTGGAACAAAAGCATTGCAGTCTGCTGAACTTAATGAATTAAAAACAGCAAATACAGATCTTCAAAATATAATATCTGATGTAGAAGAAGAGAATATCGAGCTAAATAAGGAAAATATCATTATAAAAAATGAAAAATCCATGCTAGAGGAAGAAATAACTAAATTAAAAACAGCAAGTTCAGTGCTAAAAAATACAATAGCTGGTGTAGAAGAAAAAAATATTGATCTGGATAAGCAAAATACTAATTTAAAAAATGAAATTAATCAGTTAAAAGATAAGTTATCTCAACTAACACTAAATAACTCAGACTTAGCTTCTGTAAGTGTCAGCCAAGAAAAAAAGATTAATTTCTTAAACAGTACTATAAAGGACCTTAAAGAATCTTCTGATAATGCAACTGATAACAACAAGAAATTACAGAAAAAGATAAACAGCTTAAAAGGAAATATTACACTAGAAAAAGCTATCAATTCAGAACTTGAGAATGATTTAAATCAAGTAAATACAAAACATAAAAGCAAGATTACGAAACTAACAAAAAAAGTAAGTAGTCTAGAAACTGAAGTAAGTAACTTAAAAACTGAAGTAAGTAACTTAAAAACTACTAATTCTTCCTTATCAACTGACTTATCAAAAAATAAGAAAAAGCACCAAGAAACTAAGAATGGTCTTTCAGCTTCTGTTAAAAACAAAAAAGCTGAAATAAAGGAATTAACTTCTGAAATCACAACACTTAGGAGTACTCAATCAAAGCATAATAAAGTAACTTCTGATCTAAACAAACAAATTGCACAGATGAAAAATACAATTAATGATTTAGAAAGCAAAAATAATCTATTAGACACTGAAGTTTCTGTAATGAGCAAAACAAATACTGAGTTAAAAGAATTATTTATTCAAAAAGACTTTGAAGTAAATGGCGTAAAACCATCTGATATGATAGTAAAAACTTCAAATACACCACCAACTCCTACTACACTACAAGGTAGTGAAACCGTCTATACAGTTCAATTTGGTGTATTTATGCAAGAGCAATCATACCAGTCAACCAAACAACTTGATGCTGTATGGTATAATACTACAGAACAAGGTACGTATATATATTATTCAGGAGAATTTAAATCTCCTCAAGAAGCTGCAACTCATCAAAAAAATCTAATTGCAAAAGGATATAAAAATGCTTTTGTAGTAACTCTTACGAAATAAATATGTCCGCAGCTAAAGGAAAATACAAAAAAGTAACTACCCTTAGTCTTTCTGAAATGAAAGAAAATACTGAAAAAATATCTATGCTTACAGCTTATGACTTTACTCTTGCTAAAATTATTGATACTGCAGGTATAGATGTCATCTTAGTTGGAGATTCTGCTTCTAATGTAATGGCTGGAAACGAAACAACACTACCAATAACACTAGATCAGATGATCTACCATGCAAGTTCAGTTGTTCGTGCCGTAGATAGAGCGTTAGTAGTTGTGGATATGCCATTTGGATCCTATCAAGGAAATTCAAAAAAAGCATTGAACTCAGCGATTAGAATAATGAAAGAAACTGGTGGACACTCAGTAAAACTAGAAGGAGGAAGTGAGATTATTGAATCTATTAGAAGAATACTTACAGCAGGAATCCCAGTAATGGGACACTTAGGATTGACACCTCAATCAATTTATAAATTTGGAACCTATACCGTAAGAGCAAAAGAAGAAGAAGAAGCTAAAAAATTATTAGCTGACGCTAAACTACTTGAGGAAGCTGGTTGTTTTGCTTTAGTATTAGAAAAGGTCCCTTCTAAATTAGCTCAGAAAGTAGCAGAAACAATTAATATTCCTGTTATTGGAATTGGAGCTGGAAATGGTGTTGATGGTCAAGTATTAGTATTGCATGATATGCTAGGCATGACTCATGAGTTTAATCCTAGATTCCTAAGAAGATACTTAACGCTATATGATGACATCACTGGAGCTGTTCAATCTTATATAAATGATGTTAAATCAAAAGATTTTCCTAACGAAAAAGAGCAATACTAATGCTTGACATATTGTATGAGGATAATCACCTCATAGCTATAAACAAGAAATCTGGAGATATAGTACAAGCAGATAAAACAGGAGATGCTCCACTATCTGATTTCGTAAAAGCATATATTAAAAAAAAATATAAAAAACCAGGAGAAGTATTTTTAGGTACTATTCATAGATTAGATCGTCCTACTTCAGGAATTGTTTTGTTTGCTAGAACTTCAAAAGCACTTACTAGAATGAATGAACAATTCAGAAATAAAGAGGTCCAAAAAACTTATTGGGCTATAGTAGATAAAGTGCCTCCCAAACACAAAGACATATTAGAGAATTATTTAGAAAAAAATCAAAAACAAAACAAATCCTATGTAACACAAAAAAAAGATGGAAAGCAAGCAATATTAGAATATAGAATTCTAAAAAAATTAGACAATTACTTCCTTTTAGAAATAAAACCAAAAACAGGAAGACACCATCAAATAAGAGTACAATTAGCCAGTATTGGCTGTATTATCAAAGGAGATTTAAAGTATGGTGCAAAAAGAAGTAATAAAGATGCATCTATACACCTACTAGCACAAAAACTAGAATTCATTCACCCAGTAAAAAAAGAAGCTATAAGCATTGTAGCTTCAACGCCAAAAGACAGTCTCTGGGAAGCTTGTTAAGGAATAACCTCTTACCTACCATGCTCACAACCTGTATCTGTTTGTGGTTGTGGGATACTCTTACCGAATGAGGCTAACATTCAAACTCCAATAAATAAAAATAGGATAAATATATTAAACAGGATCAACATCTAAAATAAACCGAACTGATTTGAATTCTGGATTATTCTCAATGCTTTCAATAATAGTTTGTAAAATATTTTTTGCTTTAGTTATAGATCCCTTTTGTTCAATCTTTAAAAGAATATTTTTATGATAATAATTTCTTATTCTAGATATAACAGGATACTCTGGCCCTAAAACTCTATCGCCAAAACTCTTACGCATTTTTATAACTAATTGTAAAGCTGAATCATCTAGTAATCTTTGATTTTTATGCTTTAATGTAACTCCAATAAGTCTACAATATGGTGGATAATTAAACAATTTCCTCTCATTGATTTGTTTACGCATAAAAGCAACATAATCATTAGCTTTTAACAAAGTAAATAACTCATGTTCTTCATCATATGTTTGTATCATTACATCTCCCTGTTTATCTTTTCTACCTGCCCGCCCTGCTACTTGCATCATAAGCTGAAAAGCTCTTTCATAAGCTCTAAAATCAGGAAAATGAAACATACCGTCAGCATTTAATATCCCTACCAAAGCTACATTGTCAAAATCAAGACCTTTAGTTACCATTTGTGTACCAACTAAAATATCAATTCTTCCTTGTTCAAAATCAGTGATTATCTGCTGATAAGCGTGTTTTCCTCTAGTAGTATCATAATCCATTCTCTTAGTTATAAATTCAGGGAAAAGTTCTTTTAAACTCTCCTCAATCTGTTCAGTACCAAATCCTTTATCTTCAAAATCTTTAGACAAACAAGAAGGACAATTCTCAGGAACTACCTGAATATATCCACAATAATGACATTTCAAATGATTATTCCATTTATGATAGGTAAGACTAACATCACATTGCGTACAACTTGGGGTGTAAGCGCAAGAGCTACAAGTCATAACAGGAGAATACCCCCTCCTATTCTGAAATAAAATGACTTGCTTACCTTTATCTACATTTTCTTTTATTGCTAACAGTATATCTGGAGAAAATTGCCGTACCATTTGCTTTTTAAGATGAGCTTTTCGTATATCAACTGTATTAATTCTTGGCAATTCAATATCAGCAAATCTTCTATGCATATCCACTAATGCATATTTATCATTCTTGGCATTAAAATAACTTTCTAAACTAGGTGTAGCAGACCCTAAAAGAACTTTTGCTTTATGCTGTTTTGCTAAAAAGATCGCAGAATCACGCGCATGATATCTTGGAGCTATTTGATGCTGTTTAAATGATGGATCATGCTCTTCATCTACAATTATTAATCCTAAATTATCAAAAGGAAGAAAAAGTGAGGATCGAGCACCTAATATAATAGGATATTGTACATTATTACAATCTCTTTCTTGAACTGCCTTCCATACTTCTAATCTTTCAGAATTATTTAGATTTGAATGAGTTGTTCCTACTTTATTGCCAAAGTGCTTTCTAAGTCTATTAATAATTTGAGTAGTAAGTGCAATTTCAGGAAGTAAATACAATACTTGTTTTCCTTTTTCAAGTTCTTTTTCAATTAACTTAATATAAAGCTCTGTTTTTCCTGAAGATGTTACACCATGTAAAAGACACACATTTTTCTTCTTAAAAGCATCTTCAATCTGAAAAAGGGCTTTTTTCTGAAAATCTACTAAATCCTTAGACTTTGTATGTTTATCAGAAATACTCAACAATCTACTAACACTTTGTTCTTCTATTGTCAAAATTTTCTTTTTTACTAATGTATTTAGTATGCCTCTACTAAATCCAGTTGCTTTCAACAGTTCAGTTATCTTATATTTTTTTTTAGGATATAACTTTTTTAATTTTATATAAGAATCAATAAAAGCACGTTGCTTCCCGGTTAATTTAATTTGTTGTAATAAACCTTCTGTAGCAAGAAAATTTACAATTCTGATCTTTTTTTCTTTATACTTATCATGTAAATCTTCTTTTGTCAGAACAATTTCTTTACGTATCAATTCATTTATAAAAGAAAAAACATTCTTCACATTTACGAGTTTAGCAATTTTATCTAGTTTTAATTCTTCATTATTAGACAAAACATTTATCAAATCTTTTTCAGTCTCTTTTAAAAAATCTAAATCTCCATCAAAATCTGGATGTATTATTATTTTAGACTCACTTGCTAGTTTAAAAGATGATGGTAAAGCAGCATTCATTACATCACCCAGATTACACATATAATAATCTGCAATCCAATCCCAAAACCTTAATTGCTTTTTATTTACAATTGGCTTCTCGTCCAAGACTGCGATTATAGGTTTTGGATCATAATTATCAGGTTTTTTAATATGTATTCCCTTCACAAGCCCGCTATATAACTTACGCACTCCAAATTGTACAATTACCCTTTGCCCTAATAATATATCATGATCAAGTGTACTATACGTAAATACACCTTTTACAGGTAAAGGAAGGATTACATCTATATATTTTGGAGCATCTAACATTCTTAGCAAAGATGATTAAATTTAAAAAAAAGGCCAATTATTATCTGTCTATCTTTTAAACATATTGAACATAAAAAATCTGTTTTACAATAACTATTCAAATTATAAGTTATTAAAATGAAGTTCGTAAATTTGTCAGACAACTAAAGAATAATTAAAATGAGAAAGATATTTTTAATATTTACAGCTATTACTGTCACCTTCATATTAATTTCTTGTAAGAAAGATGAAGCACCAATTAGTGGGTGTACTGAAATTGCAGCAAGTAATTATAATCCTGATGCAATAGTAGATAATGGAAGTTGTGAATTTGAATCTATATTAACAACCCTCACAGTAAATTTCACTCATACAGTTGATGGCAATGAGTTTATACTAGATTTCTCTGATGGAACAGAAACGCTTCAACACACAAATAATGCAGGACAAAAATATAATGTCAAAAGATTATGGTATATTATATCAGATATAGCCCTTCACACTGGAAATGGTAGCACTTTAATAAAAGACATTCATTTTATTGATTTAAGTGATGCTAATACATTAAGTTTTATGATTAGTGATTTAGAGAAAAATAATTATACTGGAATATCATATACGATGGGGCTCTCTGAAAATAAAAACATCAGCAATGCATATATAAATGATTTTTTTCATTCAAAAATGTTCTGGCCTGAAACTATGGGAGGTGGTTATCATTATATGAAAATGGAAGGTAACTTTGAAAATGATTCTAGTTTTTATAACATACATACCGGTGGTACTATGGGAGGAGATTATTCAATTATTAATAATAATGAAATCTCGTTAATTACTAGTGATACAATAACAGACGTAACCATATCAATTAATATGGAAATAAATAACTGGTACCAAAACCCAAATTTAATTACTTTATCAAATAATGGAATTATGGGAAATACACCGATACAAATACAAATGCAACAAAATGGAAATGACGTATTTAGCACCTTAATTAATTGATTTGAGAAAGTTAATTTTAATATCTCTTTTGCTTACTATACTTTTTTCTTGCAGAAAAGAAGAAGGATGTACTGACCCGGTAGCAACAAATTTTAATAGCGAGGCTGAAATTGATGATGGAAGCTGTAATTATCCTCCTAATGGATGTACTGATTCAACAGCAAGTAATTATAACCCTGCAGCTACAGTAAGCACAAACACTTGTGAGTACTTTGGATGTACAGATAGTACTGCTGCCAATTATAATATTTACGCTATTTATGATGATGGAAGTTGTGAGTTTGTTACTACGCCATACATTATTGCAACACCTTTCGGATTTCCTGATATGTTAATACCTGAAAATAATCCAACAACTATTGAAGGTGTAATGTTAGGAGAAAAACTATTTCATGATAAGATATTAAGTGGTGACGAATCACAATCATGCAGCTCATGTCATCAAAAAGAATTAGGATTTTCAGATGGCAACAGATTTAGTGCAGGAATAAATGGCATTTTAGGCAACAGGAATGCATCAACGCTTATTAATGCTGGATGGAACACAAAATTTAATTGGGATGGAAGCGTTTCTAGTCTTGAAGATCAGGCGTTTGAACCAGTAACAAATCATATTGAAATGAATAACAGTTGGGAAAATGTTGAGAATAGATTAAATGCAAATGGAGAATACCTGCAATTATTTAAAGAGGCTTTTAATATTAACTATGTTGATTCAAATCATGTAGTTAAGGCAATAGCTCAGTTTGAAAGAACACTTGTATCTGCAAATAGTAAATTTGACAGATATCTTCAAGGAAATGAACAGCTTACCGCATCAGAATTAAGCGGATATGCAATTTTTAATTCTGAGAAAGGTGATTGTTTTCATTGCCATGGAACCCAACTTTTCATGGATAATGAGTTTCATAATAATGGGTTAGACCCTGAACCATTTATAGATATTGGACTTGCTAGCATAACTAATAATCCTTTTGACAATGGAAAATTCAAAACTCCAACTTTAAGAAATATTGAGCATACAGCTCCGTATATGCACGATGGAAGATTTGAAACACTCGAAGAGGTTATTGCGCACTACAACTCAGGTGGAGTTTACTCATCAACCATTGATCCTAATATGAAAAAAGTGGGCATAGGCCTACAACTTACTGAGCAAGAAAAAGCAGATTTAATTGCTTATCTAAAAACACTTACAGATTCAGATTTTTTAGAAAATAAATAATCTTTATTATTTTAATAAATTTATATTTGCAATCCAATCATAGTACTCTAAAAATCAAATGAAGAAACTAATTATTTTCCACCTATTATTTTGTTTTAGTTTATTATCTACAGCTCAAGAAAATTACAAAAAATGTATTACAACTCGATTAACAAATAATGAAATTTTAAATAACCCTGAATATTCTAAAGGAAGAGCAACTGCTATAGAAAAAAACCGGCAATGGCTAGCTAAAAATAATAAAGTAGAGAGTACTATTTCTATACCCGTTGTTATTCATGTTATTCACAGACAATCGCATTCAAATATTGGAACCGGCACAAATATTTCCAACGAACAAATTGAAGATGCCTTAAGGGTATTAAATGAAGATTATAGTAAAACAAATCCAGAATTCCCCAATCCCCCAAGAACAACTTTCTTAGATTATTGGGGAAATCCTGATATAAAATTTTGTTTAGCTACTACTGATCCTGATGGAAATGCTACAACAGGCATTACAAGAACCTCAACAATAAAAAATAGCTTTGATGCTGATGACAATAATGATTCCGAGGCTATGAAAAGAAATAGTACTGGAGGAAATGATACCTGGGACTCAAAACGTTATGTAAACATTTGGGTTTGTAATCTAAGTAATTCACTAGGTGGAGGTGAAACTCTTGGATATGCATACCTTCCTAGCACATGGCCTAGCGGACATTGGAAGGATGGATTGGTCGTTGATTACCAACATTTTGGAACCATAGATGCAGCATCTGCTTCTGATGGGAGAACTCCAACTCATGAAATTGGTCATTATCTAGGTCTTGAGCATACCTTTGCCGAAGGGAGTTGGTGGGGCCCTGCAAATTCATGTGGAACATCAAGCAATCCAATTTGTTGTGATAATGATGAAGGCAATGTTGACGACACACCTGCATGTTTAGACATATATTTTGGACCAGTTAATGCTTCAACAAATAATAATAGCTGTAATGACCTCCAATATACAAATGTCTTCAATATAGATGTTTTAGATATGGATGAGAACTATATGTCATATTCAGCAAATACATGGATGTTTTCTAATGGTCAAGTAGATGTGATGCACGCAACATTAAATACTTCAAGAATTGAATTACAAAATTCAACCATTTCAACAAATTGCAGTGGTATTATTTCTTCATCTTTAAATATTAATAGTGAAAATATAAGCATTTATCCAAATCCTAATAAAGGAATGTTATTTTTTAAGTCATCAATTAATATTCAAAATATTATTATAACAAATATAATTGGGGAAATCATATTATCAACTAACATTTCCTCTTCAAATCAAATCGATATCAGTTCATTAAAAAATGGTGTTTACTTCATATCAATTAACGTAGGCAATGCAACTATAAACAAGAAAATCGTATTATCAAAATAAATGCTAAGAACATCAATCAATTTTGATTTTGTTAAGAAAAATCTTCAGCCAGTAATTAAAAAAATAATTAATGAAGAAAGAATTTCTCAGCAAGAAGGAGTTTTACTCTATACGCAAGCGCCACTATCATTACTAGGAATATTAGCAAACGCTATAAGAGAAAAGAAAAATACAGATGTAACATATTTTAATAAAAATATTCATATTGAGCCTACAAATATCTGTGTTTTTGATTGTAAGTTCTGCTCTTATTCTCGAAAACTTAGTAAGAAAATAGAAGCTTGGGAATATTCCATAAATGAGATGGTAGATAAACTTAAAGATTATAAAGAAAAAGAAATTACTGAGGTTCATTTGGTAGGCGGTGTTCACCCAAAAATGGGTTTACACTATTTTATTGAACTAATTAAAAAAATTAAAGAAATACGTCCCGACATTCATGTCAAAGCATTCACTGCAGTAGAACTTGAGTATATGTGCAGAAAGGCAAAAGTATCCTACAAAGAAGGCTTGCAGATGTTAAAAGATGCTGGACAAGGCTCTTTACCTGGAGGTGGAGCTGAGATTTTTGACGCTGATATTAGAAATAAAATTTGTGCAGACAAATGTGATGGTCAAACTTGGCTTAAGATACACGAAACAGCACATAGTTTAAATATGCCATCAAATGCAACCATGCTTTATGGTCATATTGAAAAACCAATTCATATCATTGATCACATGAACAGGCTAAGAAACCTGCAAGACAAAACTGATGGTTTTAATGCTTTTATTCCTTTAAAATTTAGAAATAAGAACAACCAGATGTCACATATTAATGAAGCATCAATAATGAGTGATATGCGAATCTTTTCTATTGCAAGAATATATCTGGATAATTTTGCACACATAAAGGCATATTGGCCAATGATTGGAAAAAAAAGCGCACAAACTTTACTCTCTTTTGGTGTGAATGATATTGACGGAACAATTGATGATACAACTAAGATCTATTCTATGGCAGGAGCGGAAGATCAAAATCCTACAATGAGCACTAACGAGATTGTAAAATTAATAAAAGATGTAGGAAGAATTCCAATAGAAAGAGATACTATATATAATACAATAAAAAAATATTAAAAATTTTGGTGAATCGCATATTTACGCCACTTATCAATAAGTGCCTGCATATCTTCTGCTAATTCAGAATCAAAAAAAACGTCTTCTTTAGTTACTGGATGAATAAATCCTAATGATTTTGCATGAAGAGCCTGTCTATCACAAATCTTAAAACAATTATGTACAAATTGCTTGTATTTTGTAAAAGTCGTTCCTTTTAATATTACATCCCCACCATATTCTTTGTCATTAAAAAGAGGATGTCCTAAATATTTAAAGTGTGCTCTAATCTGATGCGTTCTTCCTGTTTCAAGCTTACACTCTACAAGAGTAGTATAGCCAAATCTTTCTAATACTTTATAATGTGATACTGCATGCTTTCCAAAATCTTGATCTGGGAAAACAGTCATAATTTTTCTATTTTTTAAACTTCTACCGATATTACCTATAATAGTACCTTCCTCTTCTTTTATATCGCCCCAGACTAAAGCAATATACCTTCTGTCAAGAGTTCTTTTAGCAAATTTATCTGCTAAATCAGTCATTGCTAACTCAGTCTTGGCAATGACTAAAATTCCTGATGTATTTTTATCAATTCTATGAACTAATCCGGGTCTATCTTCATCATCTAAATTAGGTAGAGATTTAAAATGAAATGCTAAAGCATTAACTAATGTTCCATCATAATTACCAAAGCCCGGATGCACAACCATACCAGCATCTTTATTAACAATTAATATACTATCATCCTCATAAGTAATATTTATGTCAATCTCTTGAGGAACTAACTCATATTTCTCTTTTGGGTAATCATAAACAATTGTAACAACATCATTTGCTTGAATTTTATGGTTTGCTTTTACAATCAAATTATTGACTTTTACATTACCAGATTTTATCAATTTTTGAATTTTAGTTCTTGTAGCAAACTCTACAAAATTTAAAAGAAATTTATCTACTCTTAAAGGGTTCTGCCCTTTATCCGCTACAAATTTATGATGTTCAAAATCATCTCTTTCTTTCATTACTTTACAATGATTTTCTGATATCTCTTTTCATCTTTATTTATAATCTCAACAAAATAAACCGATGGAGATAAATCAGAAATATTTAGACTAGATATTGAACTTGAAGTGGTTAGTTTTTTTACTACAACTCCATGAATATTATAAATAGTGATATTACTATGAACTTGAGTTTCAATAAATATTATATCAGATGAGGGATTTGGATATATAATAGAAATTTCTCTATTTTCAGAAACAGTAGGAATGATAGCCTCCTGCCTTACAATTGGCCTGATCATCCAACTTCCAGCATATGCCGACGTATTCCATCCAGAGCCAACATTATAAAACATATACTGATTTGCCTCATTGTTTTTATCAAAACCAATGTTCAATAAATCACTAGTATTTTGAGTCCAACCAACATAAAAAGTACCTACAATTTGAAATGGTTGATCAATATAATAAGTATGAAACGAACCATTCTCACTATGTACAGGAGAAACTGTCTTAGAATAAAATGTGTCGCCAGGAATACCATTATTATCTTTCCATACTGTTAGATTAAAATCAATATCAGTAACAGAATCTAACATCTGAGGGAAATACATCTGTATAGCTCTTAAGGTATCTGGCCTATTTAACTTAAACTCATAAGCTATTTTTGCTCCATTCACATTTATGCCATATGCTGATTCTGCAATACCATCATCATACGAAAAATAATAATGAAAATTTTGAGTATGATTAAGTGTATCGTTACATTTATTATCTGATGGTGCTGTATTAAGAATATTCTTAACAATGAATGTAGTAGAGTCAAATGGCTGAAAAGAAGTAAATACATTACTTTGAATGTCAATAGGAGGATTTGTAAAAGAAAAATTCCCTATTAGATTGTAATCCATTACAGACGCATTACGTGGTCCAGTAATAGGATAATAATAAATTGGGTTATTATATTCAAATATCGTATACTGATAATCAACATTAATACTAGCATTATTATTACGTAAAATAATATCTATGGAATCTTCTAACTCTGAAATCTCATAATTTAAGAAATGTGTCCATGGCATCTCCGAATAACGCTTCAAAAAAGAAGGTGAATTATAAACAAATGACATATCATTTAATTCATCTACATCTACTGAAGTTATAAACTCATCTATTTTAATATAATCAATATGCCAATGATCAAAATTGCCTGATACCGTTGCGTAATTTCTAAATCTAAATTGAAAGGAACTTGTTAAATAATTAGGCGATTTAATTATAATAACTTTCTTTCTAAAATCATTAATAACTGTATCACATGTATTATACCATATCATATCCCAATTCCCATTTATATTTTTAAACTCTAAAATCAACGAATCAGATATTTGTGGTTGATCACCTATTCCTTTTGGCTGATAAAAAAATAAAAAATACGCTGAATCTACTAAACCTAAATTAATAGCATGAGATAAAAGGGTATCAGAAGGTGCTGAAGGACTTGACTGAGAAAAATCTCGAGCTAAACCAAATTCATCTAATCCATCAAAAGTTGCTACACCAATTGTTGGAGGATTTATAGGATATGTCCTGTTTACAAAAACACTACTTTTCTGCCACAAATCATTGTCTACTATTGGTGAATCATAAGAAAAGTCATCTATAAAAGGCAAAGTTAATATTGATTTAGCGGAATTTGAACTCCAATTATGATTAAGTAATATTGGATTTAAATACAAATCTGTAAGTTTTTCTTGTGAAAAAATTAAAGCTGGCAGTAATAAGAAAAAAATAATTCTATACATTATTATTTATTGTTTTCTGTTTTTTGCTTAAAATATAAATCTAAAGAGGATCCAATACTTACCTTATTCTCATCAATTGATTCAGGATACTGTCTATATATTACAGCAGAATTAGAATCAATTACATTACTATGAAAATACTCTAAACCTAGATTTAAAGAAGTAGATTTTAAGATAATATTTGCTTCATTTCTTGATAATCCAACTAAATTAGGAATAGTAACTCTTTCATAACTAAGCCCTCTTCCGACAACCAAATCAACAGTAGTTCCATGATAAATTTCTTGCCCAACCTTAATAGATCTACCATTTATTCTAGAATCTAAAATCTTATTTATTGCAATGTTAGACTGATACTCTAACTTTCCTACATCTAGGCCATTAATTCTAAGTATTCTTACAGCCTGCCTCAAAGTTAAATCAAATATATCAGGGAAACTTACTCGTCTAGTCTGAATAGAATTAATAGTTAAATAAACTCGTCTATTACTTTTTACATCATTTCCTGGCAAAGGATCTTGATTAACTACAACTCCCTTCTTCTTTGAGTTATCAAAGATAGAATCAATTATCGCATATCTTAAATCTAGACCGGTAATGATTGAATCCAGATCAGTAATATGAATACCTTTAAAATCTGGCAGCCTAATAAAATTATCATGATCTGTATATATATCTAAATACTTTAACCAAGCAACAAACAAGAGAACTAAAGTTACTATTGCCAGAATAAAATTTCTAAATATAACATTCTCTTTAATAACTCTTAACATTTAGTAATAATAACATTTTACAAATATAAAAATTATGATATGATGGTATTAGATTAATAATAAAAATAGTTTAAATTTGTTTTATCTAATATTATAATGGAGAACATAGCAATCTTAACAGGTGGTGATTCGGCTGAGTATAAAATTTCTCTACTTAGTGCTAACACTGTACTTAAACACCTTAATAAATTAAAATATAACGGTTTTATTGTTCATTTAAAAAATGGAATTTATACAGTTAACTCGAAGGAAATCAACACTCTAAACTTTTCATTTAGACAAAAAAATAAAAATATTATTTTTGACAAAGTATTTATTGCTTTACATGGACCTCCAGCAGAGAATGGATTAATCCAAAATTATCTTGATAGTATTAAGATGCCTTACACATCTTGCAATGCAAATATATCTGCACTAACTTTTAATAAATATAATTGCAATAGAAAACTAAGATCTCTGGGGTTTAATTGTGCAAATTCTATTTTAATAAATAAAAAAAATACTGAGTACAATAATAAAATACTAGATAGCATAAGACTTCCATGCTTTGTTAAACCTAATGGAGCTGGATCAAGCTATGGAATATCAAAAGTAATTAAGAGAGAAGGATTACAGATTGCTATTAATAAAGCTTACAACTACGATAAACAAGTTATTATTGAAGATTTTATTAACGGAAAAGAAGTGAGTTGTGGCGTGTACTTTGATGGATTAAATGTCAAAGCTTTACCAATTACTGAAATTGTAAGTGAAAATGATTTTTTTGATTACGAGGCCAAATATGAAGGGAAATCTCAGGAAATAACACCTGCAAGAATAAGTCATGAGATAACTAATGAGATACAAAAAACTACAATTAACATTTATAAAAAAATGTTACTTTCAGGTATATGTAGAGTTGATTATATTATTAAGAATAAACAGGTTTTTATCATTGAGATTAATACAATTCCTGGATTATCAGAAGAAAGCATTATTCCTAAACAACTAAAAGCTGCCAACATAAATTTGTCAGAAGTTTTTGATTTGTGTCTAAACAACATTAATTAAAATAATATATTTGCACGAAAATTACATCAAAATATGAGTGATAGAACAAATGATGAGAAATTAAAAATTCTACAAGAAAGATTAGCTCAGATACAGAAAAAGCAAGAGATTAATGCTAATCAAAGAAAAGCAACTGAGAAAATAACTGATACTCATGATGATAAAATTATAGATGCTTCTTATAAAAGAAAACCTTCAAATTCATCATTGATATCGAAAACTATATTTATTGTAATTCTAGCTTATGGTTTATTTTTTGTTTATAATAAATTTACTTATACACCTATAAAGAAAGAAATAACGGAAACAAGCGATATTATTCTACAATACAACATTAATTTAAAAGGAGATAATATTGCAATTATTAGATCTTTTAAAGATGAAAATTCTGCTAAAGCATTAGTAAACAATTTAAAAGTTAAAGGATTTAAAACAGACTTTTTCTTTCTTCCAGATATATCAAATAGTACTGAAGAAGTTTATCAAGTATTTATAGGGCCATATGAAAATGAAGATGAGACAAGCCAGTGGGTACAAAATATTGATAGAGAAGTAAGTATTATAAGTATATCTAAGGGTATTTTTATTAGAAATATGAAAAGCAATTCACTAATTGAAAAAGAAAAACAAGAAAGAATAGCTAAAGAAAAAGCTGAAAAAGAAAAACAAGAAAGAATAGCTAAAGAAAAAGCTGAAAATGAAAGAAGAGCTAAAGAACAAGCTGAAAATGAAAAAAGAGCTAAAGAACAAGCTGAAAATGAAAAAAGAGCTAAAGAACAAGCTGAAAATGAAAGAAGAGCTAAAGAACAAGCTGAAAATGAAAGAAGAGAAGAACTGGCTGAAAATGAAAGAAGAGCCAAGATAGAAGCAGAAAATAAAAGAATACAAATTGAAGAAGAAACGTTTCAAAAAGAATTAGAAAAACAAAGAAAATTACTACTATTAAAAAACCCTAAAATACTAATAAGTTATACTTATAAATTTATTCCAACTGTTGAAAATGAAGGAATATTAATTATAGACAACAATGCTGGCTACCCAAGAATTAAACAGAACTTCTCAAATATCATATCACAGGGCGGAATAGATAACATAATAAAAAATATGGAATATGATATGAATGCCCACGGCGCTTTAGTAGCAGGAATCTACTTTGAGAAAAGTGGAACTATAGTTCCTGCTTATTCAGGAAAAATTACAGAAGTATATTGGTAATAAAATTTTAAAGAATATACCTGCTATACTTAATATTATTTAGCGTAACTAATAGCTCTTGTTTCTCTAATAACAGTAACCTTAACCTGTCCAGGATAAGTCATTTCATTTTGAATTTTATCAGAAATCTGAAAAGCTAACTTTGATGCATTCTCATCAGTAACTTTTTCACTTTCAACAACGACTCTAAGCTCTCTACCAGCCTGTATAGCATATGATTTTAACACACCAGGATATCCAAGTGCAGTCTCTTCTAGTTCCTTAATACGTTTTATATATTGATCAGCCATTGCACGTCTTGCTCCAGGTCTTGCTCCAGAAACACCATCACATACTTGCACCAAAGGAGAAATTAATGAAGTCATCTCAATTTCATCATGATGTGCTCCAATAGCATTACATACCTCTTGCTTTTCTCCATATTTTTCAGCAAGTTTCATACCAATAATAGCATGTGGAGTTTCTGTATCATCAGGAGACACCTTGCCTATATCGTGTAATAAACCAGCTCTTTTAGCAAACTTAGTATTTAATCCAAGTTCTGATGCCATGACAGCGCACATATTTGCTGTTTCTCTAGAATGTTGTAATAAATTCTGCCCATATGAAGAACGATACCTCATACGACCAACCATCTTAATCAATTCAGGATGTAGACCATGAATTCCTAAGTCAATTGTAGTTTTCTTACCAATCTGGATAATCTCATCATCTATCTCTTTTCTTGTTTTCTTAACAACCTCTTCAATCCTTGCTGGATGAATTCTACCATCAGTCACTAATTTATGCAATGAAAGACGTGCAATCTCTCTTCTAACTGAATCAAAACATGAAATCACAATTGCCCCAGGAGTATCATCAACTACTATATCAACACCAGTTGCTGCTTCAATAGCACGGATATTACGCCCTTCCCTTCCAATAATCCTTCCTTTAACAGCATCATTATCAATATTAAAAATAGAAACAGCATTCTCAACAGCTTCCTCAGTTGCGATTCTTTGTATAGTTTGAATGACGATCTTTTTAGCTTCTTGTTTTGCTGTAAGCTTAGCATCATCAATTGTATTCTGAATAATCTCTAAAGCATCCGTCTTTGCTTCATTTCTTAAAGTTTCAATTAATTGTTTCTTCGCCTCATCTGCAGAAAGATTTGAAATCTGTTCTAATTGATCAACCTGTTCTTTATGAGATTTATCAAGCTCAGCTATTTTTTTCTCAAGAACATTCTTTTGCTTAGATATCTCATTTTTTAAGTTACTAAAATGAACATCCTTTTTGTTTACCTCAGCAAGTTTCTGGTTTAAAGTATTCTCCTTTTGTTTTACTCTTTGATGTGAATTATTAATATCATTATTTTTCTTATTTATAACTTTCTCATGCTCAGCTTTCAGTTCAATAAATTTCTCCTTAGCCTGTAATAGTTTCTCTTTCCGAATCTGTTCAGCTTCCTTCTTAGCTTCTTCAATTATTAAATTTGCCTTAGTATAATTTCTATTTCTAAGAACAAGAAAAACAATACCTCCTCCAATTATTACACCAACTAATGCTACTATTATTTCTATCATGTTTTTAATTTTTTATTATTAAAAATCCCGTATCAAATCAGTGATAAACTCCAGATATATATGAATAGGGATGCCAATATATTGCAAACTTCCACTGTCTCAGCTGAGAACCCAAAGGTTGAGGCCTGTTTTTAACATATTGAGTCAAACCCCAATACTTAAAGTGTTGAGTTTAACAAAATATTAATACGGGATAATACTATTTTAAAGAACTATCTAAATATTGTTATTTAATATTGCTTCAATTTCTAATAACTTATCAGTTAAACCATCATCTTCCACAATATTCTTATTATTAATAGATTCAAATTTTGAGGCATATTCAATAAGACACATCGCAAGTAAATCCTG
>MDSW01190659.1_pt1 | contig 19845 bp, 24 predicted proteins | sample 811171 | NCBI WGS metagenome assembly MDSW01 (sample SAMN05326641, study PRJNA326480) | marine metagenome | isolation source: seawater | place: Atlantic Ocean: North West | collected 2012 | reverse complement strand
AGCAACGAAACGAAATTTAGTTTGTTATATTCGAGAACTACGACGGTAGCGACGCTTTTTAGAACGACGCTTTTTAGAACGACCTCCTACACGCTTTGCACGCTTGGTTGCCGATGGAGCACGCTTTGCACGCTTGGTTGCCGATGGAGCAGATTTTGATGTTGCATTTTCTATAATTATACTTTTTATGGTTTCTAGTTTAGTTGGACTATATACCTTATCTATATCATTATTTACACTAGCATCTTCTAATAATATTTTTCTTCTAACTACCGTTCCTGATATATTATCTTTTGTACGATCTATAAGTGAAACTGAAAATGTAACACCATTCATCCCTTTATTGCCTGCTTTTGTATATTCATTTAAACGATCATTGCCTGCCATTATTTTTGCATTTTGAATACCATGTTCGCTTAATACCTTTGTAGCATCTTTTAAACTATTAACCATATTAAAATTTATTTCTGGAAATCTTTCTTTTACCAAAGTGTTAAGCAATTTACTTTTTATATCTTTTGGAATAAGATGGGTATCTTTATTATGTTTATTCGTAGAAAATAAAAATACTTTTGCATTATCATTTTTTGCTTGCATAATCATTTGCAATACTACATTTAAATGCCCATTATGGAATGGTTGAAATTTACCTATATAAAAATATGCTTCTGGTTTTGTGGCCATTATATTGTACTGATATTATTTTATAATTTAAACAGCAATCGGATAGGATGGTTGCATGGCAATACCACATACTCCTGGATCATTTTCACTTTCCGTACGTGCAATCTTGACATAACCACTGTCACCCCAACTATCGCCCCAACTGTTTTTTACCAACCAATACATCTGACCTTCCTCTTCTCCATAACCTACTACTAATACTCCATGGTCTAGGTTTGTACCACACGCATCTCCGGTAATTACTCCACCTGAATAAAATTGAAATGCTGCTGTATCCGCTTCTATAGCAACTGACACTGGACCCTGGGCGACTGCCTCCTTGAGATGCAATTGATTGTTTGGCGTTACATCCACACAACCACCAAATGTAGCCTTGGTTTCACACTCCGAACAAGTTCCACGCTTTGCTTCATATGGGTCATCATCCTCACTACACATACCATTGTCAATGGCATATTCAAACGCATTATCCATGAGTCCACCTTTACATACCATATCACCGTAAGAAATACTACAGTCCATGAGTTGTTGCTCGGAAAGACTTATCAACTCACCTTTAGCAATAGACCAGGCACCTTCCAGTGCACCAGTGGCGGAAAAACTCCAACAACTACCACATTGTCCTTGATTTTTAACTGGAGTTACCGCATTATTAGAACGCCAATCTACAGTATCGGGTACTGAAAAAGAAGTTAGTGATTTATATGGTTTGCATGATGTTGTTTTTTTAAGAGTTTTGTCAAATCCTTTGTAATATTGATGAAAAATATATGGATGAATATCGGCAAATTCATTGACTCCTTGTTTGAATTTATATGGTTGAACGTAAATACTTTGCGCATTATACTCAAATATATCTGAGGCATGTTGCATGTCATTCGACGTTTCATACGTTTTATTATATTTTTCCATAAATTGAATAAATTCTGGAGTTGTAGATACTCCTAACAATATCGCATTAAAAAATACACCCAATTGCATTATATATACACTATTGTTGTCTCTTTAAATGGTCTATAATATTTATTGCACGACACAACTATTATCTTTTTGGGTATTCATAACTTCTCGTTCTTCTCGTTCTTCTTGTTCTTCTTGTTCTTCTTGTTCTTCTTGTTCTTCTTGTTCTTCTTGTTCTTCTCGTTCTTCTTGTTCTTCTCGTTCTTCTTGTTCTTCTTGTTCTTCTTGTTCTTCTTGTTCTTCTTGTTCTTGTGAGCTTAATATTACTTGATTACCATGATGAATAATATCACTTACATATTCATCTTCATTTATTTCTAAACTATCTTCATCCAATAGCATAACAGCCATGGCCGCGTAATTATGTAAATCTACTAGCGTATCACGAAGTGATTCCGTTTTTACTAGTTGAACTTTCGTTTTAGTAATTTTTTGAAGACGCTGGATTTTATCTCCTATACGAACCAGGACTCCTATAGGTCCATGAATTGCAAATGCATCACCATAATCAGTATTTTTTTGCAAAAACAATTCATATGCTTCTTTTTGCACTAGCGCTAATTGTTCTGGACGACTACTCATTTATAAGTTAAAGTATATATTTATTTTTTAATTCAATTTATATATTATGAATATTGCGATGACCATATTAGATAATCCTTTAAAATATTATTTTAATATTTGGAAACATCAAACACATCCTAAATGTTATTACTCTGATAGTGACACTAATAGCAATGAATTGTCTGATGAATTAACAAACGATAGCGTACATCCCGGTGATTTAAATTATCAAGATGAATACCATAAAGAACTTTTATATAAAAAATTAAGTTTTACAGCAGTTGAAAACAGACTAAATAAATACTATTATAAAGATAATGAACGTCTATCTTGCTCTCTAGATATTGTTGCTAGTTATCTAAAAGGACAAAACCATATCTATATGGAATCTAAATATCATTGTGAAAAACAATTAAACAAATTAATGATGCCTTCTATGATTTTGTCCGCTATTGCTACTGTTTTTTCTTCTATAGTAAATTATGTTTGGAGAGGAAAATTAATATTAGCAAGTATAAATGCGTTAATAGGATTATTATTAGCATTAGTGAATTACTTAAAATTAGATGCAGCAGCAGAAGCACACAAAACATCCGCACATCAATATGATAAACTACAATCAAGTTTAGAATTTCATTCAGGATCGGTCTATTTATTTTATTCCAAATCTAAAAAACATGATGTGGAACGAAAATTATTAGATATAGAAAAAAAAATTAGCGAAATTAAAGAAACAAATCAATTTATTGTTCCTCGACCTATTCGTTATAAATATCCTATTTTATATAACACAAATATATTTGCAATGATTAAGAAAATAGATGCATATCGGGATAAAACCATAACCAAATTAAAAAATGTTAAAAATGAATTACGATATATAGAAGCAATGCAAAATGCAGGAAAGTTTTCATTATGCGATAATGAGGAAAATAAACATATGCTGGAAACATTATTCGAAACTAAACAACAAGCAATTAAAGAACTTTTAATTTTAAAATCGGCATTTACGTCTATCGACCAAATGTTTATGCAAGAAATAAAAAACGCAGAACATTTTTCTCCTTGTTGCAATCGTTATCATACTGACCCAGAAAAAATTAATGGATTTTTATCACAAATTCTAAAACCTTTTAATGATGATACTCAACTATTACATATTAACATACGCGATTAATTATTATATATCAATATATATATATATATGAATACTATCAATCAAGTACCGATACACGAAACGACAAACTTGAAAAAAACGGAGGTAACACCGTCTGTAGATGTAAATTTACATTTGTTTACTGGTTTAGTAGATACTATGTATAAAGCGAAAAATTTAGATGAAGTAATAGATTTATTAGGTAAATTTGTAATAAAACAAGTAAAAGAAACGAAAAATAATAAAAAGGACATTGAGGATTTCAATAAAAAATATAAAAAATTACAACTTAACAAAAATCATCATCCCATGGATGATAAAGAACTAGTACAACTAGAAGACAAGTTAATGATTTTTATGGATAGTATTGATAATAATTCTAATCTATCAAAATTAAAAAATGATATAGTATTTCATTTGAAAGCTTGGGCACCTGAGATGAATGTTTCATCGTCGTCTGCGAATAGGACAAAGAGTAAAAAAGCGGGCAACAAGAATAGTCGCAAGAGCAGAAAGAGTCGCAGGAACAAAAGCAGCAGCAGCAACAGCAGGAGCAGGAGAGGAGGTGGACCACATGATCTGGTTCCACGCGGTACTCCTAGGAATAATATTATGATTTATATTATTTTGTATTTATTTGCTGTGTGGGCTATTTTATATTTTTATATGAGTCGAACCAGTGAAACGTTTCAATTTAATGAAACGGCTGAGGTAGAGGAATTACGTTATAGTATATATTATCAGGGTATGCAAGATTCATTATCAAGAATATCAGGATGGGTTGGAAGGGACCGATTATCTAATATGTATGACACACTGCATATGCTTGTATCTCTATTTTTTTCTTCATTTAATACATTTTCAGCAGGCGATCGCACTAGTAGATTTCATATTCAAAATTTTGTAGATAATCCGAGACGCACGAGCGATATAAATAATATTCGTTTATTATTCTGTGATATTGTATTATTAGGGTTATTTATATTAGTCATTTTATTTTATGGTGCTCGTATAGCATTATGCAGACTACTAGGAAACGTCGGCGGTGCACGTAGATTAACAAGTGAATTGTCGATACTTGTGGAAAAAATATCACTAATAAAATGGTTAATCAATTGCGGATGGGGACTTTTTATATATCAAGCAGAACGTGGAATTGAAATGGACCCCGGAAGAATGGTCGAAGCTTTGGCATCAATCGTAGGATATGGAACTCCAGGTGCGTTTGATGGTGTCCACCGACAAATGCTTTCACCAAGTGAATTCATTTTTCTAGGTGTGTGGACTCAATTCTTCCGAACATCTAATGCGGAGCGACGGTTGCAATACGAAGAATCGCAAAGAGCAATAGGCCAAGAGTGGGCGTCACGGCATGAAAGAGATCTCAAAAAAAGAGAGAGACGATCACCATAAACCTGTCATGTACTAAAATTTTAAATATGTATTATATTGATACATATTTAACGTTTACTTTTTTCCACTATCCGCATAATTACCGACGTGATCGACGTGACTGACGTGATCGACGAGTTTTTGCTCCGCCCCTTCCTTTATGTTTTCCTCTCTTGTTTTTTTTTTGACTTTTCCATTTAGGTTCCTTGTGTGGTTGAACGGCCTTTGCCTGTTTTGTTTGTCTCTTATTTTCCTGTTTTTTCTCACGGTGTTTTTGTAGTGGTTTTTTCATTTTCTTAAGAACCTCTTCGGTTTGTTTAGCATATTCGAATACATCTTTGGCAACTTCGGGTCTGTAAGTCCAACTACCGTCATCATGATAACTCGCCAAGACACCTTCGCGGAGTGGAGGAGGTCCAAGAGGATGGGGAAGGACCTGAATGGGTGCGAGACCGGCTTGCATTCGTGCACCGTCCACTTCCCGAGTTAAATGCTGAAGTTTTACTGAACCGTATGGACCTGTGCGATCCATGGGATATCCTCGTCCCTCATTATGGCCTTTAATAACTCTGAGGGTGTTTAAGGCATCTCTGTTTTGTTTAGTGGAACGTTTGAGAACGGCCATTTCATCTAGTCGCTGCTGTTTGTTAAGCATTTGGTTACCGGCATAACCACCCAACGCTGCCGCTGCTGCCGCTGCTGCCGTCGCCAACTTCTCCGTCCGCGTGCTCCTCCTGGACGCGGATGGTACTGAACGCCCGTGTCCGGAAACACCGGGACGTCCCATATAGTTGTCCCTTCTTGGGTTACGTCTACTAGAGTCTAGATATCTTTGGTGATTGTGGTGTTGGATTGCCCGTGCTAGTTCACTCTCATCTCTCTCGTCGGTGAATTCCCTGGGGTTATGTTCATATGGTCCGGGTTTATCATCATCACTCCAACTATCACTCATTTATATATGCAAAGATAAAAAAAGAAAATTTCTAAATTAATTTTGACTCTACCCTTTTTATCTCTTGCTTTTCCCGACAATAACTCTCTATACTAGGATGCTGTTCGGAGAAATCTTCCATGGTAAACCGAAACACATCCACTTCTTTGCTTTGACCGATACGGTGACAACGCGCCACTGCCTGGTCTTCTACTCCAGGATTCCAATGAGGACTCACAAAATATATCTCGCTAAACATTTGAAGGTTAAGACCTTCGCAACCGGTTTGGATTTGAAGAATCAAAACGTCGCAATTTCCTTTAAGATACTTGACTTTTTGTTCTGGTGTTGTTCGTCCATCTACAGCGTGCACGGTCATGTTATGTGTTTCCAGTAAGTCTTGTAAAGCGTCAATTTCACCGTGAAACTGGCAAAACACAATTTTCCGTCGCTGATTTTTTTGGCGACTGACGAGTGTATCTACCACTTTTTCTAATTTTGAAATACCGGTGGTGCCTTTCGTAACAATATCGCTTTCTCTGGCGTCTAACTCATTGGACTTGGAAGTTTTCACGAGTTTTGGGTAGGCACACATTTGGCGCGCGCGCATAAGATACCCCAAATGGTGACTCGCAAATCCGCTGCTCCAAACTTGAGGGGGTTCGGCGGGTACAAAACCAATATTGGAATGTATTTCTTTGGACAATTGTTGTTCGTATTTGTTGCTCCAGTCCACGGAAATAGCACCATGAATGTGGCACGGTGGGAGTTTAATACCTACCTCTTGTTTGGACCGTCGCAATATATATTCTTTGCGTATCGTGGGTATATTGTCTTCTTGCACATAATATGCGGCATCCATCCCTAACAATGCGAACAAGGAGAATAAATCTTTGCGAGAGTTTTGAATAGGTGTACCTGTTATTAACCAAGTAATTTGGCGATGCAGTGATTTTGCACCAATGTGCTGTTTTGTTCTTGCATTGCGTAAATGATGGGCTTCATCAAACAGCACGCGATCCCATGTGATATCTCGAAGCGGAGTTGTCTCTTTGGCGATTTCGCCGTAGGTTGTTAAAACGATGGGGCATTGTTCGAGAACTTCTTTGGGGTACAGCAATTTGTCGCTACCATGGTAAATGGGAGCATTGTAGCGACACGTATCACGAATGGTTTCATACCATTGTTGAAGAATAACGAGTGGTAGCACGATGAGAGTGTGGTTTTTTGGATGTGCTTGAAGTAATGCGAGCATGGTGATGGTTTTTCCTAGACCCATTTCATCAGCAAGGATTCCGCCTTTGTGGGCGGCGGTTTCACGTTCGCGATGGGTGCACCAATCCACGGCGTCTGATTGGTGCGATTTTGGGTCATAACCCGCTTGTTTTACAAATGAATCGTAATCCATAGAAGTTTGGTGTATTACAATAACTAAAATATAGAAAAACTTTTCAATTCATGAAAAAATACATAAATTGAAAAGTTTTTTAATAAAAATATAGTAAGTATCTCATTCAAAAATGCCTTCACAAACTATAACTATTCGCATCGATGATACCCAACTATTGCATTATCAACACAAGCAACTACTAAGTAAACTGTCTCATTTGGTAGCAAATTACACTATACCCGAGGATATTTCTAACTTACAAAAACAACACAATACAATCTTACAAATGTATAAAACGTTACTGGAGAATGGTGGCGATAAGCGTCGTCACAATCGAGGAAGTCGAGAAGAGCGTTTACCCAATGGGTGCAAATTACGTCAACGCTTGGTGTTGCCTGATAAAAAGGGATACCACGAAAAAATATTATATAAAAAAGACGGCACTTACATCTGCACCGATACCGGCAAATTATATAAGACACTTAACCAAGCAAACGAAGACCATTTTGTGGAATGCAAAAGAGTGTGGACGAAGGAAGATGAATTGAAAAATCCCCGTCACAAAGAAGGAAAATCAAAAAATGCCGTATCTGCGTGGGGAAACGGAACCAATACACAAGCGTTTTACGCGCTTCGTGCAAATACGGAAGACCAATATGACATTCCCATCATTGATGTAAATGACGATGAATGGTTTCAGAATAATATTTCAAATTTTCATATACTATAATAATCACAAATTGATATTAAAATACTTTTTTATTTTTTATTAAACCATGACTACAACCGTATATCAAAGAACTTTTGGAAATATTGCTACGCAACCCCGGTATAAACGTATCATAGAATGTTTTTGGCACCCGGGCACTCAAGGAAATTATTTACCCTATATAGATCCACACAAGCATCGATTTACCTTGTATCAAGCACATTTGAGTTCTCCACAGTTATCTAGAGTTAAGAATAATAATTACACGGAACAATCCTGTGGTTTATGTAGCGATAAAGGACATACACGTTCGTCTTGTTGGTTAGAAAATATAAAAGAAGTCGATGAAGCAGCGGAATGTAAAATCCGTATTCAAGAATCAAACCGCTTAGCTCATCATGATCGTTTCATATTATATTATATAGGGCAAACCGCAAAACTTGCAGCAGAGCATTGTTGGAGTCATCATATTCAAAATGGTGGAAGTATTGGTTTAGTATATTTGTGGAATGTAGATGAATCTACAGGACATCGAACTAATATTCGTGTAATGGTTTATAAGATGGATAATACATATAGAATATGTCGTTGTACTAGTTGTTATAAGTATTTTGAAAAACATATACATCAATTTCCTTTAAAACAACAAATGCGTCATAACTCGAGTAAGCAAGTTGAAACCACGGATTTACAATTTATGGAGGATGAAGAGATACGAGAGCAACTTAAAACTGTGGAGATAAAAACGGATGGAAATTGCCCTATTTGTATGAATGAGGTATTGAATGTTGATAAGGTTGTTACAAAATGCGGTCATATGTTTTGTGCGAGTTGTTTATTTACCAATATAGGCGTTTCTACCAATTGTCCCATGTGTAGAGAGTCATTGGTAGATTATAAACCTATACATGATAAAATACGTGTATTAGAAGCGGAAATAAAAATAATGCGTGAAGAGTTGAATCATCGTTCCCGTGTGTTGCGTCGAGTCCAGAGCATGATACAACAAAATATCTAAGCATATAGTAATGGCACCAAGATATACTTCAAAAATATGGAATAAGAATCCATACCGAAGAAAAAGTCACAATTGTTATGCTTATTTTTTAAATAAAATAAGTCGGCGTTTTGAGCGTGAGTGTAAAAAAACTTTAAACCAAAAGAAAGGTTTAGAATGCCGGAGGCCTCAACCAGGTTATGCTGCAGGCAAACCACCAATTACGAATAAAAAACATTATACTTGCAAGCGTATTTATAGGCGAATGAAGGCAGATAATCCGGCGATACGTAAAACTTCTCGCCACGGTCGTTGTGGTCGTGGGTATTATAAAGGTGCAATGGTTATGGATCCTTATCCTAAACCTAATATTGACTATCATTATTATCGGCAAGATAAAGGTGGTTTATGGAGTCATAAGGATTCCTGGGGACCGGCCACGAACAAAGATGCCCGAGGGCGGGTTATTAAGGATCCAATGGATGCGGATCGTGATTATCGTCGTCCTCCAGGAAAGGGTCGGGGAAAGAATTATAGTCGTTTTTGTGGATATTACTGTGTACCAGAATCTGGTAAGAAAAAGAAGATGAGTATTTAGCATTTATGTTTCCATTCACAGGTGTTGTATGGTTTAATATCACATGGAAGTTTCTTTTGATTGTTTTTCACATTGGCCATTTGAGGTGCATATGATTTTATTTTGTTATATATTTGGAAATATATATTGTACTTTGCAGCGATATGAAGAGGTGTATCTCCATCCTTGTTTTGTAGATAATTATTGTCGGTTAAGCAATATTGTTGTATATATTCATCTAAAAGATAGTTATTAGGTTTATATGATAATGGTATTTGGTGCAAACCTATGCGATGAATATTATAATGTAATTCAGTATTTCTGGTAATATGATTAAATTTGAATCGTTTTTTTTTTGGATAATATGATATAATTTTTTTAAAAATATCATCAGGAAACTCCATTATATTTTTGCTAGATAATATAATCTAGAATTTATACATAAATGACTGCAGATGAGAGAATAAAACAACTAGAAGCACAGTTATTGGCGAAACATAATGAATTGGAATCTTTGCGACAAAAAAAATGGCATGAGTATATTGACGAGTTTGTAGATAAATGGTATAAAGAAAACAATGAACAAGTGGATATTGGTGTAGTAAAGTGTGGACCTTTCACAGTGGATGTCATGCCGGATTATGTGGAGAAGGAGTTGTATAAAAAAAGTTTTAAAATAATGTTTTCATTATTAAAGGATTTAACTAATATTGAAGACAAATAATTTACACCTTTGAATATTTAGTGTTCGTTTTTCTTCTTCGTCTTTTTGTTTTTCTTTTTCTTCGTCTTTTTGTTTTTCTTTTTCTTCGTCTTCTTCGTGTTTTACCACCTATAAATGTACGTGCGTGTCTCATTTGATCTCTTGGATCTATAGCCAATTCTTGTCTCATTCCTGCTTCAACCAATTTTTGTCTCATTGCTGAATCAAGTAATATTTCCGGTTTTTTCATTTTAAAAAATTGACACCCGCCATTGTCATCTAGTTTTTCTTCATCCTCAAGAGTATCCCAAGATGGGAGGATAGAGGGATAATATTCGTAATGGCAAATACCACATTCACTTGTACCGGGGTTGACAGGATTTACTTTTTCAAATTGAGCGAATAAATCATCATTGTTGTAATACCCGGGACCATGGATAAAATCGATTTTCGAAAAATTAGGCATAATTTTAAGTTCACTAAAAGTTAATGTTTTTTTGAAATTAATACCAATAGCTTTTCCTGAGTTGTGAAAGTCTTTGTTCAAATATCTTCCAACCAACTGGATATAATAATCTTTCCCTGGTTCAAGATCTTCTATTTTAACTTCTTCCATATAAATATTTAAATATTATAATTTATATTTTAATTATAATGCTTAATTATATTTATTACGGTACTATTGGTTTTATGTCAGGGGGAATACTAGGATTTTTCGGTGTAAAAACACAATCTATTCCTAATTCGATTTATGATTTAAAACTGAAAAATATAATAAATGTTTGGTCGATATGCGGAGCAAGTATTGGAGTTCTTTACGTACTTAATGATAAAAAACCTTTGTTATACAAATATACCAGTTATTAAAATGTTAATTACTTAAATATTATATTTATTTATAATATTTAATAAAAAAATAGGGTTTGGTTATGGAATCGCACCACAATAGATATGCTATGATAACAGTCTAATTACTAAATCCAAAAAACGCTCCGTGCAGGTTTCGATCCTGCTGCCTCGCGATTAACAGTCGCACGCTCTTCCGATTGAGCTAACAGAGCTGAATTATATATATATATGACAATTCTTTATATAGTTTTTATCGAAATATTATATGTCGATATAGAGAAAGGGGTGATGGTGGGGGTAGTAGTTCTCCTGACAATGGTTCGGGATCAGGCAACGACGTGGAGATATAGAGAAAGGGGTGATGGTGGGGGTAGTAGTTCTCCTGACAATGGTTCGGGATCAGGCAACGACGATGAACGTTGCATTGCTGAAAATCCCCTAGGCGGAGGATGACCTTCACTTGATATCTGTCGCGCCATATCATTCGCATATCCCATTGCTAGAGAAGATGTTGTCCTATCTGCACCAAACGTTAATGCGGTATCCCTATTCAATCCCAAATGGTCTGCAAGATCCTGTGCGTCTCCTTGATTTGCTGCCAGGAAAATCGTACCCAGACCGGTTTCACGTTCCGCCTCCATTATTTCTTTCATTTCATTTGACGTATGCTTGGATTTATTGTCATATCCATCCGAAATAATATACAACCATCGCTGTATGGAGGGGTCTAATTCACGCACCATCAATGGAAGAGATTCTCTATATTTTTCAATGTCGTGCTTTTGTTTGGTTACTGCTTCTATTACTGTATCTATCATTCGCGTCATTCCGCGCGGGGATGCTCGCAAGTACACCTCCTCTTCGGTTGGAATCTTCATATCCAACACATCGATATTATCAATCCAAGTCGCCTTTACATCATCAAATATTATTACGGTTATCTTAATCTTATTTCCTGATTCTGCTGCTTTTTTCTGTTCTATTAAATAGTTACGCAACTGCTGTATATGAGACCCCTGCAGGGATGCCATTGAACCAGAACGGTCAAACACAACCGTATGAAAAATCGTTGAGTGTGATGCACTTTTCTTGCTACGCGTATTCATGGTTATGGTTATTTATATATATTATATTTATTTGGTTTCAATTTATGAATATGTAAATATGTAAAAAAATATATGCAAGATATCACGTGTGGGGTTCGAACCCACGCTCCCGGAGGAACCAGATCTTAAGTCTGGCGCATTAGACCACTCTGCCAACGTGATTTATGGAGACGGTGGGCATCGATCCCGCTACCTTCCGCATGCAAAGCGGACGCTCTACCATTTGAGCTACGTCCCCGTATTGAATAATATATAATATCTCGCGAGAGTGATTCGAACACCCGACCAACGGAAAACTTTTTTTTACATCTACAGTCCGTCGCTCTACCATCTGAGCTATCACGAGGAAGCAATATATATGCTAATGCTCACGACGGGACTCGAACCCGCGACTTCCGACTCATAAGGACGGCACTCTAACCAACTGAGTTACACGAGCTTCAGTACGCATCGACAGGTTTCGATCCTGCGACCTCCAGGTTATGAGCCTGGCACGCTTCCTCTGCGCCACAATGCGATGTTAGAATACTATATATTTCTTTATTTTTTTTTCAAATCAATTTATGGAGCAAATACATGATAACTATTTTGTTCCCTTTACACTCTAGTATGGTAACATGTCTTTAAGTTGTTTCATCGTATAATGTTAATAATTGAGGTATTCTTTCTGCAAAACAATATGTCATATCATAATCAAATATAGGCGGTTTATTTGTAAATATAGTATAAAATAAAAAGGGTTTCCAATCTATACATTCAGATTCATACAACCTATATATTTCTTCTAATGATATATGAGTAATTATTGTAGGTATATCACTATATTGGGAGTATACATGATATGTGTTTTTAGTCTTTTCTGTGTACCACCATCCATATAATAATTCATGATGTACTTGTTTAAAGTGTTTTATTTTTTTTGATACGTCTATATCATACATATAATTTTGAATTTTCATTTGAATATCTAATGGTAATTTGCTAAACATTATCTATTTATAATATATAGTGTTTATATCAATGAATGAATGGCATATTTACGCTTTGTCTTGTATATGGGGAGCAATAGATAAATTAGGAGATGACGCAATTGACATTTATCATGCAAAACACGGTACTATGTTTATGGAGTTTGGGAAAATAGTACGATTGGTTGTTATCTTTATCTTATTATTTATACCACAAAACATTTGGTTGTATTTATTTATTTTTATTTATTCTTTTGCATATTCTACTGCTATACCCGATGAATATTTATCCGACCCTTACGCCAGTGCATCTGCTTTAGTATTTACTATATTATCGGTTGGACTTATATTATATCATCGTAAAGAATATACTATTCGTCCTGTTATATTTTGTTATATAATATCGTTTATTGCATGCATTGCTTTTGTACCGGACGGATTTGTTTCATTAATGGAATTATGGAAAATACCTGTATCAACAAACATTAAAAATATACTAAATCAAGAAGTTGGTATAACTAAATTAGTTATTCGCATTATTGCATTAATTATTAATGTTATTGTTATTTTAATTTTACAAGCATACGTAGAAATAAATGATTTACGCGTCGCAAGCAGCGCTTTTTGTATGGGATGGATTTGTTATTATAGTATAAGTATTTTAAGTCAAATATATCATTTGTATTTTGCACCACACTATACTAAACACGAAGAAACTAAAAATATACGCTTAAAAAACAAACAAGTAAAAAGATACGATTTGAAAAATATGGCAACACGATTTCAAAAATGTATGAATGCTCTGTAAAAAAAGATTTCTAAACATTTCTAACAAAACTGGGGTCTCTCTTATTCCTCTGTGCGACGCAGGGTATTCCCTTCATCTCGACGAACTGCCAACGCGTCGAGAAGTCGTTCCGGATTGAACGGATACGATGAAGTTTCTGTGAACCACAAGTTCGCGCGATGAAGCACGTTGTAACCGAAGACCATGTAACGCTCGCTAATTAGTTGAAACATTTTTGCTATGTATTCTTGACGCACGCGCATTCGTCGCGCGCCTTGACGTGAAGATTGATGAGCGGCACCCATTCCCTCGATTTCTTCTTCCATCGCACCAATGTCATGGTATAGCGTGTCGTATAGGTCTGAAATCATCGAACTACTCAATTCGGTAATGGTGGAACATAAGAGGTTATGACTCACATGAGTTCCCATTGGTTCGAATTTTTTTGGTTGGGTGTTCGACAATGGCGCGCGGCACATGGCACAATTGTCGCTCTCGCGAACCGAACAGGTGAAACACGATATACAGAATTGGTGACCGCACGATGTTGTGACACGCGCATCGCCTAACACGTCGTAGCACACCGGACACTTATCTTCGCTCGGCGACGGAACGACTTTTTCGCCTTTGATCGTAATATTGAACCATTCTTCTTCGAGGGCCGCCATACGCTTGTAACGACGATCGGCGCGACCGGATTTGGTTAGTCGGGGGGTCAAGATACCACGAGACTCGAGAAAAGAAGCGAACGACATGATAGTGCGAAAGTATTTGAGGATTGCTTTTATCAAATGATGATAAAAGCATTTCAATTTATGAAATAAGTACAAAATAAATATTCTTCAATAAGGATATATGGTTCTAGTTTTACGCTCCCAAGTGATTTTTGCAAGGTTAATATGCTGATTCATATTCTTCCAATATACGGGATTACGCTTGTCTTGCGTTTTTTCTTCTGCTGTGGCCTTTCGCAAGTAATGATCGGGTATAATATAACACTGACCGTTATAATGAATCTTAAACAACATCATGGTTTCCTCTTGATCGTAGGGATTTTTACGGTTAACAATGGCGAGAACCTTTCCTACACGATTAATGATTCCGTACGCAGACTCGTCGGTACATACGGCCAAACTGCCTGTTTTAAGAAACTTCATTTTGATTGATATATGTTACTAATAAAAAATATATAAAGTTTTCAATTTATTATTTTTAATGAGTTAATCGAAATAATTCTCTATAAATTTCTTCAGCAAGTTGTTCTCGCTCTTTTAGTTCGTAATCTACAAGACTGGTATAATTTGGGGGCGGAGCCAACGTCCATGTGTTGGGTGCTTGTTTTTGATAATATTCGGAGGATAGACACCAATGTTCGTTCTCGATGATAGAATACATAAACCGTTGAACGGAATTCTTTATTGAATTATGTCTGTTTTTAGGCCAGTATTTATACCAATGCTCTGGATCTAGTTTATAGTGACGTTCATATTCCTTTCTTCTCCTATAACTAATATTATCTACTGCGGAACCAAAATATCGTAGAAGATGTTCTTCTTGAACGGGTACTATCGGTTTGTCTGTTAGTTTTGCGCGTATGATTTGCGGTTCATAATACGCATTTGCTTCGGGAAGTATTATTTTACGTGCGACTAAGGTCCCTATAACAATTTGCAACGGATTAAAATGCTCACTTCGCGGATTAATGGGTACTGTAGATGTTCGTTGAATTGCTTTGGAAATACTGGACCCGCTTATAAATTCAGATATCAAATAAGGCGTTTGATTATGGTTGTTATATGGTGCGGTTATTTTTTTTAGAATGGAAATAATGACGTTATTGTATCCCTCTTGCATTTTTAGTTGATGCATGATTCGACAAACATCTTGGAGTTCGTGGAAAAGTTTCCATTTAGCAGGTTTCAATATAGGGACTTTTGACTGATATCGTCGACGAATAGTGAGACTTCCATTTATCGACGGTGCTTCGGGTGCAGGCATAATTTCTTCTACTATCTGCGTATCGTATTGATGCGTTTTAGGACCGTGCGATACACGAGACATAAATCCTCCTGTATATTTATGCAATTTGTAATATTGTTTTAAAGCAATAATGGTTTGGCGAATCATATTAAGTGAATATGATGTATATTAAAAAAATATATCAATTTATGAATTTATGAATTTATGAATTTATGAATTTATATTAAACTTCACAGTTTATTTCATCAGTTAAATTGCGAATATGGGTTAGTTCGTCATTGTCATTGTCGTCACTGTATCCAGTATTATGGAAGTCTACAATAGTTTCAATGATATCATTGATATCTTCGAACGGGTCTTCGGATTCCTCGTCATCCTCGTCGTCCTCGTCGGCATCGTCGGTGTTGGTCTGATTTACTTTGATCCACCAACCATTTTCTTCCATGATAGCTATGTATTGGGCCACGTACAGCGAGAAGGTCGATGGGTATTCCGTGTAGTTTTCTTGGCGTATTTGTTCTATTTTTTTAAATTCAATGATTTTGGACCGATCAAAGTGACCGGTAGACTTTGGTCCAAATACCCACTTTTCTTCCAGCATGATAAACACGAGAGCGTGGAAATAGTTGGTACACATGGCGGAAACAATGTTTTTTAATACTTATTCATTATTTATAAATATATTTCAATTTATGATTTTTTCACATCAGCAACAACCATATTCCATGTTGATAATAAAATTTTATAATTTGTTTTCTTTTCTTGAATCCATTTTTTAATATTTTCATTAGTAATTTCATTATTAAATTTAGTTTTAAATTCATCTGTATACGATTTTATCATATTATTAATTATATATACTCCATAATGTATACATACTTGGTTAACTATAATTTCTATACAACGCTCTGTTCTTACATAACCACATATAATATTACCAATAACCTTTTGTAGTTTTGTTGTATTCACACTATAGTCCGGACAAACATTTTCTCCAAAATAACCATTTTCATAGGATATTGTGATTATTTCATTTACATTTATTTCTTTTTTTGCAAACACATACACTATTAATAGGGTTAGTGTATCGTCCATTTTATAATTAATATATCTAACATTAGCATTTGGATTTTTTGAAAACGTAAAAGTTGATATATCTTTTCCAATGATATATGAATCTTCACATTTTACCATATTTATTTCTGCTTTTTCGGATACTAGGGATTTAACATCTTCGGTTGATAATAAATCTTCAGACCATTTTTCTTTTATTGGATGTAAGTTATCAAATATATCTGACGAATTTAAAATTGCGTTTTTTATTTTATTTAAATCTTTCGATAAAAAACAATGCTCTATTAATAATACTTCTCCAATTTTTATTGGGGATTCTGAATGTATATATCTATTACCATCTTCTTTTGTTTTAACACTATATTTATTTGATTTATATAATGTATTTGTTGTCATATTTGTTTATACATAATTATTGTTTAATTTATTATTCTACACTAATAATTTAATCAATTAGCGAGAAAATTGAAAAATCTTTTTGCAATTATAATAAATATATACACTCATGAACGAAATTCCCAATAATCTTCGAATGAAAATGATGGTGGATGCAATTGTATTATTAAAAATGCGAAACGGATGGACGCAAATTCATCATAATATTAAAAAATCTTCTTTATATTTAAAAAAAACAACAACGATAATAATACCGCATTCAATGAACTACGAACATATACTTCGAGCAAACACTACTATTTATTTTACTTATGGAAAAACATTTACATGGTTAAAACAAAAGAAAAGTAATCCCAATATATATTATTATTCCCCTCCATATATTGATAGTTATGGTTACTTTTTCGATGATATTTTATAAATTGATTATACACTGTCGAATCTAACCAATCAGCGTCCGCCAAGTAGCATCCGCCTGCTGCCTTCCGCCGGGTGTCTGCCAATCAGAAACGAGTATCCAGGGAATTCTAGGAATCTAAGGCAACCGGGAAATGGGTGAGAAAACGAGATACCGGTGAGTAAAATTGCGTCTCTAATATGTACTGCACCAACGTCTCTATTTAATGCAACCATGGTGTCTCAAATTGGCGGTGCCATGGTGTCTCAAATTGGCGGTGCCATGGTGTCTCAAATTGGCGGTGCCATGGTGTCTCGGGGGGTATGACCTCCGGTGGTACAAAAAAATAAAAATTATTGAAAGAAGTATACTACATAAATGATATGTGGTGGGGTGCGGAGCACAACGATCGGAGAACGGGGTTAATGACGTTTGCGAGTTTTCCGTTTTTGTGCTCGCCGAGTGGCACCTCCTTTACGACCCCTTGATTTAAAGTGCAAACGTGCTCCCTCAAGTACCGCGGCGAACGCTATAAGCGAGGCGACTTGCCATAATGAAGGAGGGGGAGAGGGATGACACGACGCGGTGGGAGAGGGACTGCTCCTCTTTCTGCTGCTACTTCTACTCATGCTTCTACTGATGCTGCTTATGCTACTTCTGCTGCTTATGCTGGGTTTCGTTAACAAACTGTGGGCCGCGTTAATTTTCTTAAATTCTTCTTCATCACCGCCCTTGTCTGGGTGTAACTTCAATGCCATTTTGTAGTATTGTGTTTTAATTGTTCTTGGACTTGCATTTTCATTTAGGTTCAAAATTTTGAATGCTTCTTTCCGTTTCATTATATAATATAGTAATACTATTATAATTCAGATTCTTAAGAGAGAATTAGCGAGAAAAAAAAGAGAGAATTTGCGTGTTTTGATGGAAAAGGGGCGAAAGCGTCCGCCTGCCGCTTTTAAACTCGGGGGGTGCTCTCGGCCAATCAGTGACGAGTTTTTCCCGCCTTTTTTTTGTAACGAGATCGCCGTGTTCTACCTTTTCTTCTTCTTCTGGGTTTAAGTTTAGAGTTTCTTTTAGTTTTTTGTGTTCTATACGGTGTTCTTTTTTTGCGTTTTACCCTAGTTTTTTTACGTCCTCCCCATATAGTTACGGTTCCTTGTTGACCACAATATGGTATTAGATCATCTGAAATAAGTAATTTTATAATAGAAAATTCAAATCCAATGAGCCAATCTATATTTCCTGTTAAATATGGTAATCCTTTAAAACTACCTTTAAACTCAGTATTGATTAACCTTTGTCTATCTAACAAGGTAGGGTTTAATTGTAGTACATCGGAAAAATAAGGGACCACCCATTGATAATCATGGCTAATTTGTGGAAATTGATAGGAATTGTTTTGAAAATTTAAATAAACTCTAGCAACGTCCCATTCTAGCTGAGGATTAGGATTCATTCGTAAAATTTCGTTCAAGTTCCAATAAGGAACTACTGTTTTATCGAATCGTAATTGTTTTGAGGGGACGTCGGGATGGGAGAGAATTTGTAAACGGCCTCCTTCTTTAAATATAGGATCATGAATGGTACAATAGTCTAAATATTGGTTTAAATATTCTGTATGAAAATTAAATTCAGGAAATATTGCACCAGAATTTCGTACACCTACCCCAACATATGCTACACCCTCTTCAAATACTGGATAAGCGCGTTTACTTTTAATGGCTTCTAAAACTAATTCATTAGCTATTCTTCTTGCAATAGTACCTTGGTTTAATGCATTAGGTATCCAGGGTGGGTCTTCATTAAAATAATATGCATCAGCACTATCTGTTTGTATAACACCCTCTACATTTAATCTACTACAAAAATCAGGCATATCAGTAATAGGACAACACGCCGAAAAAATTCCTCTACTACTACTACTACCTGCTCGAACACCAGACTTTACTTGTGCACCAAACAATTGGGAAATAATATTAAGATCTAAAAATTTTACGGGGTGCTTTGTTTTAAGAAAAACTACACTATCATTTACTGATTGAGGATTACCTATCATTAAGTTACCTAATGTAGTCAGATTAGTAAACGTTGTTTCACTCCTCAAATCTTGACCACATACTCCACCTCCTCCGCCTCCTCCTCGACAAGTTCTTGTAAAAATTGTTCCTTTAGGAAATACCCTAATTAATTCTAAAGGTGCTCCTGTTGTCCTAATTATGTTTGCT
>MDSW01040068.1_pt1 | contig 19850 bp, 10 predicted proteins | sample 811171 | NCBI WGS metagenome assembly MDSW01 (sample SAMN05326641, study PRJNA326480) | marine metagenome | isolation source: seawater | place: Atlantic Ocean: North West | collected 2012 | reverse complement strand
GCCGAGCGCGCCCAGCTCGCCGCCGAGCCAGCCGCCGAGCCCGCCGCCGAGCCCGCCGCCGAGCCCGCCGCCGAGCCCGCCGCCGAGCGCGGCGCCGAGCGCGCCGCCGTGAAGTCCTCCGAGGCCGCCGCCGAGCACGCCTCCCCCGCCGACGCTCGCGAGGTTCTTCGCGCGCGAGCTCCGGATGAGCTCGGCGAGCTCGTCGTTGGACATCTCCGCGAGCGATCGCGACGTCTTCGCCAGCGCCCCCTCCTCCGCCTTCCCCTCCTCCGCCTTCTTCCCCCCCGCCTCGGCGCCATCCTCCGCCGCCGCCGCCGCCGCCGCCGCCGCGGCGCTCCACCCGGAGGCACCCCCCCGCGGCGACTCCTGCTTGACCGCTCGACTCGGCGAGCCGCCGTTCATCTCGTGGCTCTCGGGGAGGAGGCCGCTCTTGTCGAGGTCCGCGACGCTCACGCCCATCGCCACGAGCTGCTTCAGCTCCTCGGGCGTCACCCGCCCCAGGAGCCCCCCGGGACCCGCGAGGAAACCCTCCGCCGCCGCGCCTCCGAACGCCCCCGCGCCGCCCGCCGCCGCCCCGGGGAAGAATCCCCCCTGGAGCCGCTGCAACTCGCGCGCGCGCTCCAGCTGGAGCTGCTGATGTAACGCGCGCAGCTGCTCGAGGTGCTTCGCCGCGTCCCCGCCCTGGGCCTGGAACGCGTGGTCGCCGCCGAAACCCGCGCCGCCGCCGCCCAAGCCGCCGTAGCCGAGGCTGCTCAGCACGCCCGCGGCGCCGCCGACGGGGCCGATGGGCCCCGGCGCCGCGCGCCCGTGGACTCGCGTGAGGTCAACCGGGTACACCTGCCTGCGCATGTACTCCGAGATGCCGCCGTGGCCCGCGGCCTGCGCGCGCGCCTTCTCCATCGAACGCGCGTACTCCTCCAGCATCTCGACGCTCATCTTGCGCATGTCCATCGCGCCGCCCTTCTTGCGCCGCTTTTTCCCGGACTTTTTCTCCTTCCCCTTCCTCTTCTTCTTCCCCTTCTCGGCCCCCGCCGTCTTCTCGCCCCCCTCGCCCTCGGCGCCCTCGCCCTCCTCCCGAGCGGCTCCGCGCTTCTTCTTTCGGTCCCCCGACGAACCCTCCGCGCCGAGGTTCGCGGGCGCGTCCCCCGCGGCGGCGCCCTCCTTTTTCGCCTCCGCCGCGTCGTCGCCGTCGTCCTCCCCCGAGTCGCCGCCGCTCTCCGAGTCGCCGTCGGAGTCGCTCTCGGAGTCGTCGCCGCTCTCGTCGCTCCCGTCCTCGTCGCTCTCGTCCGCGTCCTCGAGCTCGACGCTGCTCCCCGCGCCCTTGCGACGAAGCTTGGAGTAGAGGTGGTTCTTGATCGCGTTGTCCGTGCGCCCGGGAAGGAGCTTGGCGATGGTCGCCCATCGATTGCCGAGCTTCTTGTGCGCGGCGACGATCGTGCGCTCCTCCGCCACCGAGAAGGTGTCGCGCCGGAGCGAGGGGTTGAGCTGGTTCTTCCAACGCAGGCGGCAGCTCTTGCTCGAGCGGTTCGGGATGCCCTGCGCGATGAACGCCCAGTTGCGCGCGCCGTGCGCCTCCACGAGAAGGCACAAGCGCGCGTCCTCCTGCGCGGTGGTCGCGAGACGATCGTTCGCGGGGCGAAGGAGACGACGGTGATGAGTCTCTGAAAAAAAAACACGCCACGCGCGGCGTTGGCGCCGCGCCGCGGCGGACGGAGACGCGCGCGGCGGAGCCGGCGAACTCGAGGATTCCGGGCGTTCGAGGCGATGGCTCGGCCGGGGGGGGGTTCGGACGCGGCGAACGCGGCGGGGGAGGCCGCGCGCGCGCGCCGCCGCGGCGGGGGAGGCGGAAATCGGCGCGGGAAGGGGCGCACCTCCGGACTCCAGACTTTCTTGTGCACTTTCTGCGCGGGCGGCGCCGGCGCCCGTTCCGCAGGCGCGGGCGCCGACGCGGGCTCCGCCGGATCGACGCTCTCGGGAGCGTCCAGTTCCTTCGTCGCCGCGCCCGCGGGCGCGTCGGGACCCTCCATCGCGCGCGCGACCGCGCGACCTCGGCCGCGCGTCGTAGAATTCTGGTCCCTCGAGACGCGTGGGGGTTTGGTGGTTCCTCACGCCAATCGGGTTCGCCGCGTAAATCCGGTGGGATCGAACGTGAGGTTCCTTCGACATCGAGTCCGACGGCGCGATTCCATTTCCTGACGCATTCTCGTGACTGAAAACGCATTTGAAGGTTGCCACGCGGTGAATAGTCGGAGACTGCCAGATTATCCGCCAGATTCGCACGAGTGCATTGCGTTCAACATCTCCGCGACCCCGTGTCGACCGCGGACCGTCGCGGCGTTCCTTTCGTCCCTTCAGATCCGCCCCGCGCGCACCGCACCCGCGGGGGAGTGCTCGCATGGACGATCGGGCGGTCGGCCTCGGCATCTGCGTCGCGTCGACGGCCCTGTTCGCGTACTACACCATCTGGGTCCTCGTCACGCCGTTCGTCGAGCCCGGTCACGCGGTGCGCCGCGCGCGCCCCCGGACGCCGCGCGCCGGTGCCCACCCGCGGTGACCCACCGCGACGTCTCCGTCGGGCCCTGACCCCGGGCGCCCCCCCTCCCGGATCCGTCCCTCGCCGCCCCCCCTCGCGCAGGTCCTCGGCTGGTTCCCCGACCGCGCGTACGCGATCCTCCTTCCCGCGTACGCCGGCGCGTGCCTCGTCGCGCTCGTCCTCGCGTTCGTCGGCCGCGTGATGCTGATCCACAAGACCAAACGCGCGTAGAAGCGGCCGCCCCCTCCGCGACCCCGCCGAGCTCGCGCGACCATGGCGCACCCCCCGGACGACGCGCCGTGGGAGCTCGCGCTCGAGCGCGCGCTGATGGAGCAGATGGACGCGGCGCGCCGCGGCGGGCGCGACTCGGACGACTCCGACGACGAGGAGGCGGACGAATCGGAATCGGAATCGGAATCGGAATCGGACGTCGCCTCGTCGAACCGCGCGGAACAGGTGGACGAGCTGGTCGCGCTCGCGGCCATCTTCGGCGACGCGATGGGCGGCCCCGCCGCCGAACACTTCGCCGCCGCGCTCGAGGAAGGCGGAGAGGTGACCCCGCCGCCTCCGACCGGCGCCCTGCGCTTCCACCTCGACGTCGCGCTCGCCGACGCCGCCGCCGACGACGACGAACCTCCCGAGCGGCGCGTCGTCGTCCTCGACGAACGAGAAGGGTTCGTCGAAGACCCTCTCGACGCGGCGACGATCGCGCACCTCCCGCCCGTGCGCCTGAGCGTGATATTTCCGTCGCGGTACCCCTCCTCGTCCCCGCCGCACTTCGCGCTCTCGGCGACGTGGCTTCCGCGCGCGTCGCTCGAAGCCCTCGCGTCGCGGCTCGAGGAGGTTTGGAGCGCGCGCGCGCGGGAGCCGGTGGTGTTCGCCTGGGTCGACGCCCTGAGGTCTCCCGCCGCGCGCGACGCGCTGTTCGCGCCGGAGGACGGGACGCTCAGGCTCGAGCGCCGCGCGGGGTGGCGGACGCGAGGCCTTCTCTCGTCGGAGCCTTCCGCTTCCGCGACGAAGACGAATTTTATTCCGCCGGGGAATCGTACTTCGCGGCGGGAATCCGAATCCGCGGGAATTCTCCCCCGCGGCGTTCCGATCGCGCGCGACCCGCGCGAGGCGCTCATGTCGCTCCTGCGCCACGACGCGGTCGAGCGCGAGCGGCGCGAGGGCGACGCGGAGCGTTCGTGCGGGATATGCTTCTCCGACGGGTTCAGGGCGAGGGATTTGGTTCGCGTCGCCGGCCCTCGCGACGAGGAGAGACAGACTCGGCGCGGCGGGAGTGAAACGTCCGACCGCTCCGACCGCTGCGACCACGCGTATTGTCGCGAGTGCGTCGCCGCGATGGCGGAGCTCCACGTGCGCGAGGGCGAGATCCACAAGCTCGCGTGTCCTTCGCCCGGGTGCGCCGCGCCGTTCGCGCCGGCGACGCTTCGCTCGGTGGTTTCCCGCGCCGCCTTCGAGCGATGGGAGCGCCTCGCGCTCGACCGCGCGCTGGACGCGATGCGGGACCTGTCGTACTGTCCGCGGTGCGAGACGCCCACGATCGAGGACGCGGAGCACCTGGGGCGGTGTCCTCACTGCGCGTTCGCGTTCTGCGCGCTGTGCCGCGAGGGGTGGCACCCGGGCGAGACGTGCCTCTCGCCCGAGGCGCGCCTGGCCGTCCTGCGCTCGCGCGAAGCGGGCGGCGGCGGCGGCGGGTCCTCCGCGGGGGACGCCGCTCGGCGCAAGCACAGGGAGGCGGTCGCGGACGCGATGGCGGCGCGGTACGTCGATCGCGAGGGCGCGCGGTGTCCGTCGTGCGGCGCCGGGGTGGTGAAGTCCGAGGGGTGCAACAAGATGACGTGCGGGATGTGCGCGGCGAAGTTCTGTTACGCGTGCGGCGAGGACATCGGGTCCGTCGGGTACGATCACTTCCGGGACGGCTCGCGGTGTTCGCTCTTCGACCGGAGCGCGATCGCGGCGTGGGAGCGCGAGATGGCGGCGAACGCGAACCTCCTCGCGCGCGAGGAGCGGCACCGGGACGCGTACGTCCGGGGCCTCGCGGCGGCGGAGACGCGGTGCCCCGGGTGCGCACAGGCCAACTTCAAGCTCGGCGGGAACAACCACCTGCGGTGCTGGTCGTGCGCCAGGCACTTCTGCTACGCGTGTCGGAAGTTCGTGCGCAGGGGGGCGGAGACGAAGGCGCACTACGGGCAGGGCGCGGGGAAGTGCAGACAACACAGCGAGGGGTGACGAGGGTCCCCGGGCCCGGGAGGGAAACGCGGAGGGAAACGCGCGTCATCACCGCTCGCGAGTAATATCATAAAATGAGTGTATTTTTATGGCGGTGATGCGGTGTATGCGGTTGGTGCCGTCCACAGGTGTTCAGAGCCGAGAGCTTTGTTATTACGCGCGCTCGGGGCTTCGCATAGCACGCCGCGCGTCGGGGCCCGCGCGCCGGTGGCGACCATGGGGCACGAGGAGGTGGCGCTGGAGGATGATGCGGGCGGGGACGACGCGCAGATGCGGGCGAAGCGCGCGCAGATGATGGTGCGCGCGCGCCTTTTCCCCCCCCCTCCCGTCCGTTCGTTTCCCCGCGCCTCCCGATGGGCACCCTCTCACCGCGCGTCTCCTCCCCTCTCGTTCCCGTCTCTCGACTCAGGAGCGCCTCAACGCCATCGACGAGAGCCGCCGCGCGGACGCGGAGGCGCGCCGCGCGGAGGCGGACGGCGCGGCGGACCCGCGGGAGAACGTGCGCGCGTTCCTCGCGTCGTTCGAGTCCGACCGCGCCGAGGTGGAGCGATCCGTGCTCGAGGCGCGCGACGCCGGCGAGAAGGGGCGCGGGCCGGACGATCTGCGTCCCGCGCTGGACGCGGCGCTGTCGCGAACGCTCGCGATGGAGCGCCGCGTCGCGGAGGCGTCCTACTTCCTCCCCTCGTACGACGCCCGCGCGTGCGCGGCCGCGGTGGAGCGTCTCAAGGGCGTCCACCGAGCCGCGGCCGCGGACCTCCTCCCGCGGAAGAAGTTCGCCTTCTCGTCCAAGAGGAAGAAGAAAGCCTCCGCGGGAGATGACCCCTCGTCCGACCTCCCCCACCCCGCCCCCGCCGCCGCCGCCGCCGCCCCCACGCCCCCCGTCTCCTCCGCCGCCGCCTCCTCGGTGCTCGCGAAGATCGCGGCGATGGAGCTCCACGCGGACGCCTCCGCCCCCGGCGCGCGCGACGTCGTCGGCGGCGACCCGTTGGTCGTCCGAGGCGCCCTCGGCGCCGACGCCGCGTCCGCCGCGCCCGACTGCGTCCTCGAGCGCCTCGCCGACTGCGACGTGTTCCTGATCGGCACGTTCCGCGCGCTGCGGTGCCACGACCTCGCGAACGTCCGGGTGTTCGGCGGGCCCGTCCTCGGGAGCGCGCTGCTCCACGGCCTGACCCGGGGGTGCCGAGTGGAGATCGCCGCGGCGCAGTGTCGCGTGCACGACGCGCGGGACGGCGCGGCGTTGTACCTGCGCACGTCCTCGAGGCCGATCATAGAACACTCCTCGGACGTCGCGTTCGCGCCGTTCGCGTTCGAGTACCCGGGCCTGGGAGACGCTCTGGAGCGCGCGGGGCTGGGCGCGGACGCGGGGACGTGGCGGGAGGTGGACGATTTCGGGTGGATCAAGACGCACAGGGCGAGCCCGAACTGGAGGGTGCTCGAGGAGGGCGAGCGAACGCCCGCGCCGAGCGCCCCGCCGAGCGCCTGAGCGCCTTCGCGATCGACGACGACGAGGCCCCGCGAGAGACGTGACGTTCTACTTTCGAAAGTACTAGCTCTAGAGAGTATACGACGTACGATACCCCAAAGCACGATATAATATGATATAAATAGACTATTCGTAGACATCGCTCACCGCCTTCCGCGTAGGCTTCGATCGGATCGGTCGGAGGCGCTTCCCGCCGCCGCCGCCCTCCCCCCGGGGCTCCGGCTGCGGCTGCGGCTGCGCTCGGCGGTTCGCATCTCCGCGGCGCGACTCTTCGCACTCTCCCGCCCGCGGCGCTCGGGGGCGTGCCCGAGGCGGACCCCCGCGACCACCGCGCGCGCGGCGGCGCGGAACCGCCGCCCCTTCGCGCCCGCGGAGGAGGACGCCGCCGCCGCGCCGAGGGGGCCCGGGCTCGAGGCTCTCGCGGGACCTCGTTCTCCCACGCGGTACCGTTCCGAGGCTCCCCCGCGCGGGGGAGCCTCCCCGCGCGCGTCGTTTTGTTGTTTGTGTTTCGGAATCGGCACGCCGTGGCGCTCGAAGTCTCGGATTTCCTCGGGCGTCGGCTCGTCGAACTGGCCCCTGAGCGGCACGCGATCGTCCGCCCCGAAACTGCCGAAGCGGTTGGCGGCGATGACCGCCTTGGCGGCGGACCGGAAGTTCTTCGACCGCCGCACGGGACGCCGGCCCGGCGCGTCGATGATCGGCCGCCCCTCCGCGGTGGTGCGCTCCCACTGCACGCGCTTCTGCCCCGCGGCGACGAACCGGTTCGCCGCCATCACCGCCTTCGCCGCGCTGCGGAAGTGGCGCCCCGCGCTCGAAACGTCGCCGCCGCCGCTCTGGCCGCCGCCGCCGCCGAAGATTTTCATCAGCGCCGCGCCCGCGCCCGGCGGCGGCGGGTCGTGCGGGGTTCCGCGGTCGAACGGGGGTTTGCCCGCCGGTTTGTCCGGCCCGTGCCTCGACCCCTCGCGGCTGGAAAGGTTCCCGTACGAGCTGACGCGTTTCAAGATGCTCCGGTGCGAGTTCGTGCGCGGGAGACCGCCCCCTCCTGATCCCGATCCCCGATCCCGATCCCGATCCGAACCTCTGCCGAAGAAGACGTCCTCGTCGCCCCTTCGCGCCGGCGCGGGTCCGCCCTCCGGGATGGAGTTGGCTTTTTCGTTGGGGTCCTCGGACGGCGACTCGCCGCCGCTCGATCGGCTCGATCGGCTCGTGTCCATCGCGTCGGGGCCCCCGATCGACGACCCCTTCGGCCCGATCCCGAGCGCGGACCCCGCGGGGGAGCGGTCCGCGGGCGTGCGTATCGACGGCGAATACGCCCCGGGGACGCCGCGCGAGATGAGCGGCGCCGCGCCGTTCGCCGCCCAGGGGTCCGCCGCCTCCTCCGCGGAAAAGTCGTCCGAAGCATCCGGGCCCCAGGGATCGAGGCCGAGACTCGGCCCGGGAGGGGGCCCCGTCGCCGAAACCACGCTCGCGTCCCCCGCGGACTCCTCCTCCTCCTCGGACGAGCGCCTCGGCGGCGGGCCCCGCGGCCACGTCGCCTTGCCGCCGAGGCGGTGGTCGAACCGTCGCGCGCCCCGGACCGTCGCGTCGGGGGAGGACCCGTCCCCCGAGACGCTTCCGCCCCCTCCCCGGGACCCCTCGCTCCCGCGCGGGCTCGCGCCGCCGCCCGGGGTGTCCCAGGGCGTGCCCCCCGCGGACGCCACGGGCGTGGACCCGGGCGGGCCGAGCTTGGCCCGCCGCGACCGGAGAATGTCTCGAGCGCGCGACTGTTCGAGTTCGAGCGCGCCGCCGCCGCCGCCGAAGCGGTGTTTGGCGTTGGCGGCGCGAATCGCCGCGTCGGATCGGACGCGGCGCCGCAGCTCCTCCGCGTCGAGGCGCCGCAGCCCCCCGACCGCCCCGTCGCTCCCCGAGTCGCTGTACGACGAAGACACGCCCCCGGAGGACGCCGCGGCGAGCGCGCCGCCGCCGCCGCCGCCGCGCGGGACCGGGACGCCCCCCTCGGACGAGTACGCGGCGTGCGCGGAGTACTCCGACGACGCCGAATACTCCGTCGCGTCGGAATCGGCGGCGGAATCCGACCACCCGGAGGACGACGCGGCGACCGTCGCATCGGCTCCTATCGGTGGTTCCTCCTCCATGCGCGCCGCGAGCCACCGCGCGCATTCCTCCGCCAGGGCCCTGTGCTTCCCGGCGAACGCGTGGTCCGCGCCCGGGACCGAGGCGGAGGCGACGTTCCACGCGCCGAACGTTCGCGCCGTCGCCAGCGCCGCCTCCGCCGCCTCCGCGCCCCCCGAGCACACCGCGCGGTCCTCCCCCGCGATCACGAACAGCTTCGGAAGGCTCCTCGCGCTCGAACCGGGAGAGCGCTTCGTCCCGGCCAGGGCGCCGGAGACGCTCGTGCCCGGGACGAGCATCGACTTCACCCCGAAGGGGTACGCCACGGCGATCACGCCCCCCGCGACGGGGTGCCGACTACGAGGCGGAGGCGAAGAAGAGAGAGGAATCTCGCCCGGACCGGTCGCCGGCATCCCCCGCTCGGTCGCCGCGAGCGCGAGGGCGGCGCCGAAGCTGTACCCTAGGACGAAGACGCGCCCCGGTCGGACGTCCGGGCGTCGGCCGATGAAGTCGGCGGCGGCGAGGACGTCGGCCACCTCGCCGTCGCGCATCCACGTGCGCGCGCCGGCGCTCTCGCCGACGCCGCGGCAGTCGAAGCGAAGGCACACCGCGCCCAGGCTCGCGAGCCGCCGGGCGAGGTTCGCGAGGAGAGGGTTCGTCTTCGCCCCGCCCAGGTACGGGTGCGGGTGGCACATCACCACGCCCGCGCCGGACAGCGGCCCGCCGCCGCCGCTCGGGAATCCGCCGCCGGGGGCGGGCGATGCCGAGGATCGCGCCGCGTGGAGGATGCCGGAGAGGACCACGCCGTCCGAGCTGGGGAAGGTCGCGGGGAGCTCCGCGCCGCCGGACCCGGGCTTGGGCGCGTCTCGGGGCGTCGTCGGAGGCTGAGGAGACGATATCGCGTGCGAGGATCGTTTCGTGCGAAGGAGGGAGGAGGGGGCGGAGAGGTCAGCGTCACGGGAGGGCCCGGGGCGAGACCTCCCGCCGAGACCGCGGCGTCTCGGCGGGCCGCGCGGAGAGGCGCGGGCGAGAGGGGCGGACGGGAGCGAGACGCGACGCGGGGGGCGCACGCACGTGCTCGTAGAAGCTCCGACCGGCGCCCGCGAAGTACGCCTCCGCCTCGGGGCCGAGGTTCAGGAGCTCCGCGGGCGCGCGCGCGGGCGTCGAGGCCGCCGCCGCCTTCTTCCCGCTCGGGCCGGCGCCGGAGGGGGTGCCGCACGGGGCGGATTGGCACTGGCCCATCGCCGCCTTCGGGGCCGGTCAGCGAGCGTCCTCCCTCGACGAGTAGTCCCGAGTCATCCCTTCATCCCGCGGTCGATCGATCGAAACGCCGGACGCTTTCGCCGCGCCCGGACCGCGCGCCGCGGAGTGCCGGGAGAGGGCCGCGCGAGACCGACGCGCTCGCGAATTCACTTCACGCCCGCCTTCGGGCGCTTCGAGGCGTCGTGTTGTCTACGAGACCGATCACCCCGCGTACGGTACTCGAGAAAAGCGCGTCCGTGTTGAACGACGAGACGGCTCGGGGAGATCGGGGATGGGTTCGTTTTTGATCGGCGCGTTCGAGCCGTCGACCGATCGAAGAGCGCGGTGAAAACGCCCGACGCCTTTCGAACGCCCCGTTCGCCTCCGCCCGCGCCGTCCACCACGCGCGTCGAATCGGCCACGTCGATGGGGGACGAGTTGTGCCACTTGTTTCGTGGGTTTTTACCCCGCGCGCCACGAGGGACGCTGCGTCTGCGACTGTTCGCGCTCGATCGCGCGCCTCCCCGCGCCCCTCGCGGCCACTTCGCCACGCACGCCCTCGCGCGGTTCCCTCGCACGCCCCCCCCTCCCCCTCCCGCGCGCGCCATGGCGTCTTCCCTCGCCGCCCGCGCGACGCCGCTCGTCGCCGGGACGCGCGTCGGCGTACCCCGCGCCGGACGACGTCGTCCGCGCCGTCTCCGACGCCGCCTCGGCGGCGTCCTCGGCGGCGCTGGGCGCCGCCCCGCCGCCCCCCGTCGCGGACGCCCTCGCGCAGGCCTCCGCGACGCTCCGAGCGCTGACCGCCGCGGTCGCGGACGTCGACGTGGACGTCGACGCCATGCAGATGTGGCGCCTCGAGTCCGCCCTCCGGAGCGTCGCCGAGTCCAACCCCGCGCTCGCGGGCGCGCTCGCGGGCGCCATCACCGCGGGCGTCTCGCTGTTCCTCTCCCGCGCCGCCGGCGTGGGCGGGGACGCCGCGGAGGTCATCGACTCGGCGGAGGCCCCCGTCGCGGTCCCCGCCGGCCTCCCCGTCTCCTACGACGTCGCGAAGATCCGCGCGTACTGGCGCCGCCGCCCCCTCGCCTCGCTGAAGCGCACCTCGGCGCTGCTCGCGCGCCTCGCCGGGTGGGCCGCGGGCTTCCTCTCGGACCTCGCCGCGGGCGAGGCGACGGTGGAGCGCAACGCCCCGAAGCGCGCGGCGGCGCTCAGAGATCTCATCGCCGAGCAGGGCCCCGCGTTCGTCAAGGTTGGCCAGGCGGTGGCGATCCGCCCGGACCTCCTCCCGCCGGCGTACCTCGAGGCGCTCCAGACCCTCCTCGACCAGGTGGCGCCGTTCGACTCCGCGCAGGCGAAGGCGCTCGTGAAGCAGCAGCTCGGCCCCGACGTCGCCCTGGAGGACGTCTTCGAGGACCCGGACGCCGCGTTCGCCGAGCCCGTCGCCGCCGCGAGCATCGGACAGGTGTACCGCGCGACGCTCAGGGCGGCGGACGACGAGACCGCCGCCTGGGGCCGCGACGTCGCCGTGAAGGTGCAGCGGCCCGGGATCCTCGAAACGGTGACGCTCGATCTGCTCGTCATTCGATCCGTGTTGGAGGCTGTCGCGGCGCTTCCGGGGCGCGAGGAGAGCGATCGCGTCGCTCAGATGATCCAAAGCGCGGAGGGGTTCATCCCCGTCCTGGACGTCGCCGCGGAGCGGTTCCTCGAGGAGTTGGATTACGGCCTCGAGGCGGCGAACGCGTCGCGGTTCGAGGCGGACATGCTTCGCGTGGACGTGGTGAGGGGCGCGGTGAAGGTGCCGCACGTGTTTCGGAAGCTCTCGGGGCGGTGCGTGTTGACCCAGGAGTGGGTCGAGGGGCGCAAGCTCACGGACCTCGGCGACGACCCGGCGTCGGCGCCTCTGCGCGCGAAGCTCGTGCAGACGCTGCTCAACTCGTACATGGTGCAGTTTTTGGAGACTGGGTTCCTGCACGCGGACCCGCACCCCGGGAACTTTCTGCTCATGGAGGACGGGCGGCTGTGCATCCTGGACTACGGCATGATGACGACCATCGAAGCCGAGCAGCGCGTCGCGTTCATCGAGTACATCGCGCACCTGAGCGCGCGGGACTACGATAAAACCCTCGGCGACCTGGTGAACCTGGGGTTCGTCCCGCCCGAACTCGCGAACGACCCCGCGAACCGCGAGATCGTGGTCCCGGTCTTGGCGGAGACGCTGGAGACGCTGTACGGCTCGGGGGGCTCGGCGACGAAGAAGCTCGACAAGCTCAACGAACAGGGCGCCGGGCGGGTCGCCGAGCTCAGCGACAAGCTGGAGCGAATCGCCAAGGACTACCCGCTCCAGCTCCCGCCGTACTTCGTCCTGATCCTCCGCGCGTTCGGCACGCTGGAGGGCCTGGGGCTGAGCGTGGACGAGAACTACGCCATCGTGGACGAGTGCTTCCCGTACGTCGCGCGGCGGATGCTCGCGGACGACTCGCCGAGGATGCGCGCGGCGCTGCGGAGCTTCGTGTACGGCGGGAGCGACCGCCTCAAGGTGAGCCGCGTGCGGAGCATCGCCGCGGGGTTCTCGGAGTTCACGAACAACATGGGCGAGAACGAGGCGACCGCCAGGAGGGACGCCGAGGCGAGGAAGGGCGACGAGGGCCGCGACGCCTCCTCGAGCGTGAGGTCGGAATCGATCGAATCCTCCATCGCCGGGTCCGTGGACCCGGCGACGCGCGACGCGCTCGCGCTCGTGTTCAGCGCGGAGGGGAACTACCTGCAGGAGATCCTGGTCGAGGAGTCCGTCCGCGCGGCGGACGCGTTGGCGCGGAACGCCGCGGCGAGCGCGTGGCGGGCGTTATCGGCGGCGTCGCCCGCGGCGGCGGCGCTGGGGGTGCTCGCGCCGCCGCTCGCGCTGACGCCCGGGGTGAACCTCCCGATCGTCCTCAGCCTTCTCGCGGGCTCCAACGGCGGCGCCATCGCGCTCACCCTCGACGATAAGCGGAACCTCGCCCTCCTCAGGAGCGTCGCCGAGCTCGCCTCCCCGGAGTTCGCCGCGAGGCTCAAGAGGGCCGAGTCGAGCGCCGGAGGAGGCTTCGGAGGAGGAACCGTCGGAGGCTTCGGCGTTCCGCGCGGAGGAGCCGGCGGGTCCTCGTTCGCCGGCGGGTCGTTCGCCGGCGGGTCGTTCGTGGACCCGGAGGAGGTTCGGCGCGTCGTGGGCCTCGTGCGCGACCTCGGGCCGACGGTGGAGCCCGGCGTGCGCCGCATGGGCGGGGAGTTCGCGACGAAGCTCGCGAAGAGGTTGGCGGAGCGGTCGCGCGAGGATCTCGCGGCGCTCCCGGGGGCGGCGGGCGCGAACCGCGGCGGGGGCGCCGCGTCCCCGGCGAACGAACTCCTCGCCGCCTTCGCGAGGAACGCGATGAGACCCTGATTATGAGTACTACGGGAACCGAGGCGAGGCGAGGCGAGGCGAGGCGAACGTGGACTACATGTGTACAACACGTTTCTTTTTCGCCGCGCGCGCTTTACAGTACGCGTCGTTCGACCCGTTTTCAGTAGAGACTCGCGCGCGTTTTCATCAGAGTAGTCTAGTGATGACCGCGTTTCGAAACTCTCGCCGCCGGCGGATGCGCGTCATCAGTACCCGTCGCAGTCGACGCCCAGGGCCCTGGTTCCGCCCGTCTCCCCGAACGCGCACAGGCCGAATCTGTTCAGGGGCGCGGACTTGTCGTAGTTCCCCCATGTGGCTTTCGCGAACGCGGCCCTCGCGTCGTCGCCCTGGAGCCCCCCCGTCGTGAATCCCTCGGCGAATCCGATCCACTCCCTCGTCTTGGCCGCGTCGAACGGCGGGTTCGCCGGGTCGAAGGCGGCGGGGCTCGGGAGCGTCGCGAAGCTGTTCTTGAGGTACGCCACGAGCTTGGTGGTCATGAGGAAGGACTTGCCCTGGGACTTGGGCGAGTAGCTGAGCCTGGCGTCCGTCTGCCACGCCGCGGAGCGCGCGAGCCACGCGTCCACCGCGTCCGCGCCGCTCGCGCCCTCCACGAGCGCGGCCGTCTCCGCGATGAGCCGGAGGGTGTCGTCCGCGTACCGCTGCTCCGAGGGGGACAGGCTCGAGAGGTCCGCGAGCTTGTTCGTCTTGCGCGCGTGCGCGGCGGGCGCGGGCGCGCCCGCCGCGACCGCCGCGAGGAGAGACCCGCCGAGGACGACGCGGCGGGACGCGGACGCGGACGCGGACGCGACGGGGGCCCGCGAGTCGCGCGAATCGGCCGGGGACCCGGCGGACGCGCGCGCCGGCGAGCGGCCGCCGGAGCGGCGCGCGGGCGAGGCGCGAGGCGCGCGCGCGCGAGCGGCAACCGCGAGGGGGGAGGCGGAGAGGGAGGCGAGCATCGCGCGACGCGGCGTGGGAATGGCGCGGGGCGGGAGCGGCGAGCGCGCGACGACGCGAGCGCGAGTCGGACGTTGTTACGCGCGGACCAATGAAACGCCATCGTGCGCCGAAAGATCTCCGCGATCGCGTCCAAGTGGCGTCCTGATGGACGCGCCCGAGGTGCATTTTCCTTCTGATGACGGGGCGGATGGGCGAGACTGCTGTGAGGACGTCTGTCTGCGACGTCGCGAGAGGCGATCGAAAACGTTTTTTGTTTTGTTTCTCGTTCTCACACGCCGCGTGCCGGCCCTACACACACACGCGCGCCACACACCTTCCATTCCCTCAGGGTGCTCGAAACCTTTCGCCGTTCGAGCCCCCAGGGTGCTCGAGACCACTCCGCGTTCGAGCCCCCTCGCACTGTTCGGTCGCCCCGCGCGCGTCGCGCTCGTCGCGCTCTCGCGCGCGGGAAAAAGAGAATAGAGACACACCAAAGGGTTTTCCTCCCCGCATCCGGAGGGCTCAAAAAAGATGGGTTCGCTCGTTTGTCTTCTTCGTTTCGCGTCGCCGCGCGTCTCGCGGCGTGATCCACTCGCGCCTCTCCTCCTCTCTCGGCTACGCGCGCTCCATCCGCGCCGCCCTGACGCCCTCGCGGTCCTGCGCCGCCCTCGCGCGTTCCAGCACGCGCAGCACCTCGCCGGCGCTCGGGAGTCGCATCTCGGGTCCCGCCCAGAGCGCCGCGCGCTCTCGCGGCACGCGCGCCACCTCGCAGAACGTCGGCGCGCGGATGAGCCGGCCCGAGCGCGTCTTCGGCGCGGGCGAAAACGCGCGCGCCGAGGCGGACAAATCCTTGGACGGGGGGCTGCTCTCGTCGCCGCTCTTCCGCCGCGGGTTCTCCGGTTGTCTACTACGGTGACGACAAAACGGCGCTTCGTCCGAGAGGAGGGACGAACACCGCGCGAGGGTGGGGGCGGCGGAGGCGTGCGCGCACCCGTTCTCGAACGCCGAGAGGTCGAACGCGCCGCGCTCGGACACCTGGGACGCGGACCTCTCGAGGAGCGGAGGATCCTCGGGAGGCTTCTTCTCCCCTGCGTCGGCGCGTCGTTCGAAACACCGCCGAAGGCGGCCCGGGGGGGCGCCTTCAGCGTGTGCGAAAAACTCCGGCGGCGCGAAGAAGGCGTCGCGGACGACGCCGGAGATGACGTCGTCCATCGTCGCGTCCGACCGCGCGGGGGAACCGAGGTCGACGTCGTCCGAAATCGCCCGAGCGTCGTCGCCCCTCGGCTTCTTCGCCGCGCCGCCGCGCTCGCGGGAGAGAAGGAACGACCCTTCCGAGTATTCGTCGTCGCGTACGCCCCGCGGATTCGTCGCCGCGGAATCCGTCGCGTCCATCGCGTCCCCCGTCGTTCCCTCGAGGATGTCGAGGAGGGAGGCGAAGTCGAGCGCCGGCGGGGGCGAGGATCGCGAGGATCGCGAGGATCGCTCGGAGGAGGAACTTCGCGGCGCGAACGGCGAGCCGATGGCCTCGGCGACGAGCGCCGCGCGACCGGCGGGGAGGGGAGACACGCGCTTCTTCCGAGCGCCGCCGCCGGCGCGGGGGCTCGGCGTCGCGCGTCTTTGTTTCGACGCGCGTGGGGAGGAGGAGGAGGCGCCGTCCGACGACTGGGACGACTTCGACGACTTCTCCGACGCCTCGTCGCCTTCGGCGCCCCTCGGGCGCTTACCGCGCGGGGGGGACGGCGGCGGCGCGGGGATGAGCGAGGCGGCAAGGGCGTTTTTGTTTTTTTCGCGTCGGCCTTCTCTTTGGCACCGCGCGTCCGTTCCCGCGATGATTCGGATCGCCGGCGGGGACGCGCCGAGGCGTCCCCCGGGACGTTTGGATTTCTCGGACGCGCCGAGGGTTCGGGGTCGCGGGAGGAGATCCGCGCCGAGATCGCGCACGGGGTTCCGCGCGTCGTGGCCGGCCGCGGCGGTTCGGCGGTCCCCGGGCGCGCGCCTCGGGCACGCGCCGCGGCCGGCGGCGGGGCGCTCGATCGCGGGGATCGGCGCGGGGACGGCGCGATCGACGGGGCGGGGGCCCGGCGCGGGCTCGGCGCGGGCGCGCGCGGGCCGACCCCGCGCGGCGTCGCGCGCGGCGGCGTTCGGGGACGGAAAAGCGCGAGGGACGACGCGCGGGTCGGCGACCGCGGGCGCGGGGACGCGGCGAGCCGCGGCCGCGCCGCCGGGCGTGACGAGGGCGTCGGGACCGACGCACATGATTCGGCGCGGCGCGGACGATCGCGCGGCTGCGCCGGAGGAGGCGACCGAGGGACCGCGCGCGCGCGGGTTTGAACGTCCCGGGAGCCGCCGCGAGGGTTTTGAAACGGCGGCGACGTGATATTTTTGCGATCGTGGAACTCCCGGCGAACAAGAAAGCGAATTCGACCGGACGAAGCGCCACGTCACGTCCGAGCGAGCGGTGCAGATCAGACACCGCGCGAATCGGCGACGGTTCGATGAGGCCTCCGCGACGGGAGCGTGTCTAGCTAGCTAGCTCGATATCATGTCCCGCGGCGACGCTCGAGTCGCGGCGCGAAAAGACGGGCTGCATCAAAAGTGTGTGTGACTGACGCCTCCTCCCTCTCGCCCCCTCTCGTCGCCCCTACCTCACCCCTCTCCCCCCCTCCCCCGTCGCTTTTCCCGCGCCAGCGCCCGCAGCGCCTCCATCGTCATCAGCCCCGAGTTCGGCTCTGACGCCTGCACGGTGTTCGCCGCGGGACCCATCGGCGCCGCCGAGGCGGTGTTCCTCTCGAGCTGCGGGGGGCGGAGGCGGTCGAGGCGGCGTCGAGGCGGCGTCAGCGGCGGCGGCGGCGGCGGCGTCGGGTCCCTCGCTCCTCGAACGCGAACGCGCCGCGCGAACGGTCCCGCGCGCCTCATCTCGTCTCATCTCAGAGGCCACGCGGACGGCGTGTTTTTCTCCAGCTGCGGCGGGCGAGGCGCGGGCGGTCGTGGCGAGAGCGCGCGCGCGAGGGGGAAGCTTTTTGATGAGTCCCGGGGGGAGGGGGAGGGGGAAAAAAAAAAAAAAAAAACGCAAAAGGGCTCGGGGGAGTGACGAGAAAACCTCCCCCGCGGCGCCGTCTCGGGGTCTTTCGATCGGATCGCTCACCTGCGTCGCGATCTTCGGGTTCCTCCGAAGCACCTCCCCCGGTTCTTTCCCCGGGAACGCGCGCTCGAGGTCCTCGAACATCGCCGGGACGTCCATCGCGAGGATCCCCGGGAAATCCGTAAGGAGCCGATCGACGTCGCAGTCCCTCGGCATCCGCCGCCGCATCTCCGCCGCCGCCTCGCCCACCCGCCACGCCCTCGCGTCTCCGAAACCGCCCGACGATCGTCCCTCCTTCCTCGGCGGTCCCGATCGGCGTCTCCTCATCGCCCGATCGCGGTCCGCGACGGTCCGCCCGCGCTCGAGGCCCGCGGCGTGGCCGCCTCTCGCGGCGCCGAGGCCCCCGTCCGGGGTGGTGAGAAATTCCGGGCGCGCGCCGAAGAGACGCGCGAGATCCGCGCGGGGGAGGACCTCCTCCAGGGTCCTACACCGCCGCGCCGCCTCCGCCACCTCCGCGTCCGTCTCCGTCGCCAGGAGCGCCGGAACGGCGGCCGCGAGCGCCTCCGCGAGGGCCCTACTACTACGAGTAGTACCATCGCCGAGCGCGCTTCTCGCCGCGGATCCCGCGGCGGCGGCGCTCGGCGACGACGAGTCCGATTCTGATTCTTCGCGCGCGTTTGCGTCCTCCTCCTCCCCGTCGGCGCGTTCGCGTTCGCCGCCTCTCGAGGTCGTCCGCTCGTCTTCGAGGGCTTCGGCGAGGGCTTCGACGACCGCCTCCGCGCGGTCGAGGGCTTCCGGTCGCTCCATGAGCGCCGGGAGCGCCGCGCAGACGGCCGCGGCGTCGGCGCGCGGGAGGATGCGCTTCACGCGCACGACGGCGGCGGCGACGGCGGGGAGATCGAGGGCTATTCTGACGAGCGCCGCGGGGGTCACGGCGCCGCGCGCGCGCCGCGCGGCGAGGGGCGGGACCAGCGCGAGGAGCCGCGCGAGGTTCGCGCGGAGCGTCTCCACCGGGACGCCGGTTTCGTCCGCGACCGCGCCGAGGGCGAGCGCGTCCTGCTGCTCCGCGGTGAGCGCGACGTGGCGCTCGTGCACGCTCCGGCCCATGAGCGCCCAGGGGGTTGGGGCGTCGGCGGCATCCAGCGAGGAGGAGGAGGAGGAGGAGGGGGACGACGCGGCGCGGGTGGGGCCCCGGGTGGCGGCGCGAGTGACGCGCTCGAGGCGCCGCGCGGGAGGCGCGCGCGCCGAGGGGACGGGCGCGGGAGACGCGCGCATCGCGCGCGCGCGCGCGCGCGAGTGCGCAGCGGGGTCGGGGCAGCCCGGCTCCGAGGCGTCGCCTACCCGGACGACACGCACATCCACGTCGGATAACGCTTTATTCCGCGCCCGGGGCGGGAAACCAACGACGACGCGTCGACGCGCCTCGCGCGACGTCGTCGCCACTCCCTCCGCGCGCGATGGCGCTCGCGTCCTCCCCCGCGCCTCGGCCGGCGACGCGCGCGTCGCTCGTCGCTCGCGCGTCCTCTCGTTCCGCGCCTCCCCGCGCCGCCGTTCTCGCGCGCGCCATCTCCGCCCCCGAGCCCCGAACCTCGCCCCGAACCTCCGCCCCCCTCGCCGCGCGCGGGCACCATCATCACGGCGCGCGGTCCGGCGCGTTCGACGCGCTCGTGTTCGACCTGGACGGCGTGCTGTACCCCGCGGAGAACGGATACATGGCGCACGTGCGCTCCAACGCGACGCGGTTCATCGCCGAGCGCTTCGGCCTCCCCCACGACGCCGCGGAGGACCTCCGCCGGCGCGCGTTCGCCAACGCCAACCAGACCGTCAAGGGCCTCCGCGACCTCGGGTACCCGGTGGACGCCGCCGACTTCGCCGACTTTTGCCGCGATGGCGAGGACCGGTTCTTATTCGAGGACGACGACGTCATCACCGCCGTCGCCGCCTTATCCGCGCGGTACGGAGGCCGCGCCCTCGGCGACGCGATCGGCCGACCCGCGCGGGGCGAGGACGAAGAAAAGGAGCGGCGGGAGGACGACCCCGACGTCGTCGCCGAGACCGATCCCGTCGGAAAAACCACCAGAAGGGTCGCGAAGAAGATGGTCGTCATGACGAACGCGAGCGAGGCGCGCGCGGCGATCGCGCTGAAGCGCCTCGGCCTGGACGGGTACTTCCACCGCGTGTACGGCGCGGAGTTCATGCACCCGCGCGCGAAGCCCGAGCGCGCGGCGTTCGAGGCGGTGCTCGCGGATTTGGGCCTCGCGGAGGCGCCGGGGCGGGCCGTGATGTTTGAGGATTCGCCCAAGAACCTCGCGGCGGCCAAGGCGATCGGCATGCGGTGCGTCTTCGTCGGCGGCGCGACGCTCCACGAGGAGGAGGGCGCGGACGAGGCGGTCCTCGCGCACAGCGCGGACGCCGTCGTGAGAGCGCCGCTGAAGCTCGCGGACCTAGTCAGGGCCGCGCCCGAGCTGTGGAGGTGAAGAGAAGAGAAGGCGCAGCCGCGCCAGCCCGAAACGCTCACCCCGCGCGAGCAGACCCAGCCCGGCGCTGACGCCGTAGAGCATCCCGAAGATCGCGAGCGACCCCATGACCATCGCCGGCGCCCGCCAGGGCCACGGCCCGAGCAAGTCCACGACACAACGCGCCTCGTACTGCCCACGCCCCAGATACGAGTAGTTCGTCCCGAGCGCCAGGTTGATCGCGATCACCACCCCGGCCAACGCCACGCCCGTCACACTGGCGAACATCAGGTCCGACCGGGTCGCCCGGAAGCCTCGGACCGTCAGCGCGTAGACCGCCGCGAGCAGGATCTGCGTGT
>MDSW01039320.1_pt1 | contig 19852 bp, 19 predicted proteins | sample 811171 | NCBI WGS metagenome assembly MDSW01 (sample SAMN05326641, study PRJNA326480) | marine metagenome | isolation source: seawater | place: Atlantic Ocean: North West | collected 2012 | reverse complement strand
TTAGTCCTGATGATAGATGCGTCTACTCCATCCCCAGAAGTACCACTCATTAAACCTAAAGAGATCCAACTTTTTTGCATATTTTTATTTATTTATAACAATTTTTGTATAATAGTTGCTTAAGTAAATAGCACTATGAAAAATAAGTTTTTACAAGAAATGCAAAGCCGAGGGTACCTTAATCAATGTACTGATTTAGACAAACTTGGTGAAATTTGTAACAAAAAATCAATATCTGGATATATAGGTTTTGACTGTACTGCTAGGAGCTTGCACGTTGGAAGTTTGCTTCAGATTATGATTTTAAAATTAATGCAAAAACATGGTCATCGACCTATTGTTCTGCTTGGTGGTGGAACGACATTGATTGGAGATCCGTCTGGCAAAGACTCTACAAGAAAAATATTAAATCAAAATGAAATTAAAAAGAACATTCAAAGTATTAAAAAAGTTTTTAATAAAATTTTAGACACTTCAAATAAAAAAATTTCTCCTATATTTGTTGATAATGCAACATGGCTAAACAAATTAAATTATATTCAATTCCTTAGAGATATAGGGCGTCATTTTACAATTAACAAAATGCTTACATTTGATAGTGTAAAACTAAGATTAGAAAGAGAGCAATCCCTTAGTTATATGGAATTTAATTATATGATTCTTCAAGCATATGATTTTTATCAATTATTTAAAAATAAAAATTGTGTTTTACAAATTGGAGGATCTGATCAATGGGGTAATATAATTAATGGAGTAGAATTAATAAGAAGAATTTTACATAAAGAGTCTTTTGGACTAACCTCGCCTTTGATAACTTTAGCATCTGGTTCCAAAATGGGAAAAACTGAAAAAGGTGCCATTTGGCTAAATGAAGACCAGTTATCTCCATATGATTATTGGCAGTTCTGGAGAAATACAGATGATAGAGATGTAAAAAGGTTTTTATATTTTTTCACTGAAATTGATACTTTAAAAATAGATAACTTCTTCGAAGAGGAAAAAAATATAAATAATCTTAAAATTTTATTAGCAAATGAAGCAACTAGAATACTTCATGGTGAAAAAGCTTCAAAAAAAGCAGAGCTAACTGCTAAACAAACTTTTGAAGGCAAAGGATTAGGTTCAGACCTTCCTGAAATAAAGATTAAATCAAAAGAACTTCAAAAGGGAATAAATTTTTTAGATATTATTTCAAATAATAATATTTTATCATCTAAAAGTGAGGCAAGAAGAGCAATAGCTAACAAAGGTTTTAAATTAGATAATGTTATTGTGGAAAATGATAGAAAAATACTTCATCAAAAAGATTTTAAAAAAAATGTAATCAAGCTTTCATATGGAAAGAAAAAACATTACCTAATAAAAATTATTTAGTTTTTTTATTTCTATCTAATATTTTTTGAATAAATCTCGGAGTTAAAGTTCTGATTGGATTAATGGTAGTTTTTATTTTTCCTTCCTGTCCTTTCATCTTAAAACTTATTCCAAATAAACCTTCTCCTATTTCTTTCGGAATAACGATATTACCAATTACTGGAATTTTTGAAATCATCTTATTAAGTGTTTTCGCTGGAACTAGAGTGCCTCTTAAACTTGTTAATTTATTTTCATCTTGATAACCTTCCATCAAAACTGACATACTTGGACCTAAAGCTAAAATTTCATTAAGTTTTAAAAAGTTATTATTTTTTTCCATATCAATCTCTAATAAATCAAATGATAAACCTTCTCCTTTAGCTAAATCCGCTAATCCACCAAGATCAGCTAACGATAATAACTGAATCATTCCAGGTGCATTTACCACATTAAAATTCTCAATTTTAAGTTTTGAAAAAGATTTTGGCCCTTCAATGATTGAACTAAAAAGTAATCTCCCACCGGATAGACCTTTAAAAAAACTATATTCAGCCAACAAAGGTCTTGGTAAATCAGAATAAATTTCTAAATATTTTTTATCACTATTTTTATCTTTTTTCATTGATATATCTAAAAAATTATTTCCATCAAATTCGCCTTTAGAGGAAATTTTGATAAATTGACCGTCATTAATTTCACCTAATAATTTAAAATTTTTAAGTTTTTCTGACATTGGTACTTTGATATTTTTAAAATCAATTTCAATTTCGTTATTTAATTTTTTAAAGCTATTTTTTCCATTTTGTTTATTAAAAAATTTGGCTAAATTACTAGCATCAAATTTATTTCCTTTAATTGAGATTTTTTTTTCTTTTTTAATAGTGAAGTCGTTGTTTGGTGTTACGACCTTAACCATTTTGAAAGATGAGTAATAATTTTTCTTAAAAATTAAATCTTTTATATTAATTGAATTACCTTCTTCTGTATAATCAAAATTCTTTATTCGTAATTCCTCATTATTTGTCTCTATATCAAATTTAAAATTTGAAATAGAATTTTCACTCTTCTTATAATTAATAATTCCTATTTTAAAATTTCCTCCATAATCAAAATCTAGTTTATAATTTTTAATTCCATTATTAATGTTATTTAATAAATTGATTTTAAAAAAATCTAATTTGTTAAAAGAATATTTTCCGTCAAAACTTAATTTAACATTTTTAGGCGTAAAAGATGTTCTTATTTGCGAATTTGATAAATTTATCTTTTTGATCTCATCTGTTACGTAATCATTTTTAATTGGTAGGGATAATTTTATGTTACCTTTATCTATTTTTCCAGAGATGTTGTAGCTGTAATCTCTAACTTTATAAGTATTATCTAATTTAACAAAAATACTATTATTTAAATTTGCCTTTAAACTTTCAATTTCGTTAATAAACTTATATTTTTTAAATAGTTTAGTATACTTTTGAAAATGATTTCGATTTAAATCAATTTTTGAATTAAAATTTGTATTTAATTTTATCCCATTTTCTAAATCTAACTTTATATCGCCATCAGATATATGAATGTCTTGTAATTTTCCGTAAATGTTTTTTAGTAAAATATCCTTTTTGTCTGCAAAGAAACTAAAATTCGTTTTTTGTAAATTTAAACCACTTAATAGTTCAGCTTCAAAATTTTTTACTGTGCCTTTTGCAATAAATTCTTTAATCACACCTTGATTATCAAAAAATACGTCAATCTCAGAAATTAATTTTCCTTTTTTAACTTTATTATTTATTATGCTTTTTAAATTTGATGGTTTTATAAATTTAGATAGTTCATTTAATTTTTTTATATCCAATTCATCTAAAGTAATATTTGTTTTCTTAATTTTAAGTTCAGACTCAATTAATGATAAAAAATCAATATATAGCTTTACACTTTGTATCGGAACATAGACTTCTCTGTAAGTTAATTTTGGTCTTTTAGTTTCTACAAATAAACTAATTTTTTTTAGATCGAGTTTAAATTTAACAGTTTTAAGTTCAAGTTTTATATCATTTGATAGCGAAGCTTTACTTGAGATAAATTTATTAAATTTATTAGTTTCAATTCCTATCGTCGACAAAGTAACAATTAACAAAATTAATAAAAAAATTAAAAATAAAAATAAATTAAATATTATTTTTTTCATTTTTTAGTTTTTATTCCTTCTTCTATAAATTGATCTATGTTGCCGTCTAAAATACTTGAGGGATTTGTGCTTTCTAATTTATTTCTTAAATCTTTAACTAATTGATATGGTTGTAATACATATGAACGTATTTGATGGCCCCACCCTATATCTGTTTTAGAATTTAATTGCTTTTGATTTTCCTCTTCCTTCAACTGCTTTTCATGCTCATACAATCTTGCTTTAAGCATTTTGTAACAAGTTTCTTTATTTTTATGTTGTGACCTTTCGTTTTGGCATTGAACAACAATTTTCGTGGGTAAATGAGTTATTCTAACTGCACTATCAGTTGTATTAACATGCTGACCACCTGCTCCGCTTGATCTGTAAGTGTCTATCCGCAAATCTTTTTCATCTATTTTTATATTAATGTCATCCTCTACTGCGGGATATACCCAAACACTGGCAAAACTGGTGTGCCTTCTAGCTCCACTATCAAATGGAGATATTCGGACCAACCTATGTACACCTGACTCATGTCTCATTAACCCGTACAGATAATCTCCACTCACCTTCACTATTGATGATTTTATTCCTGCTTCTTCTCCTTTGTGTTCACTTATGATCTGATATTTAAATTTTTTTTTATCAAACCATTTCATATACATTCTGCGAAGCATATCGGCCCAATCTTGGCTTTCTGTTCCTCCTGCGCCAGCATGAATTTCTAAATAAATATCGTAATCATCATTTTCACCAGACAAAAAACAATTTATTTCATTTTTTTTAATTTTACTTAAGATTTGCCCAATTTTAATAATACAATCTTTAATTATATCATCGTCTTTTTCTTGGGATGCTAAAGAGTATAAATCTTTTATATTATTTAATTCTGTTAGTGCCTTATTATAAGAATTAAGGATTTCTTGAAAAATTTTTTTTTGTTTAACAGTTTTTTTTACTAACTCTTTATCTTTCCAAAAGTTTTTCTTTAAAGAAATTTGTTCTAATTCTTTAATTTTTTCTTCAACATTCTCTTTATCAAAGATACCCCCTAATATTATTTAGAGATCTTTCTGAGATAGTTAATATTGTGTCAAAATTTTCCATTAATAAAACTGCCTAAACTTAATTATTTTATCATGTCCACCAGTTGAGATTAAGTTATTATTATTAATATTGTTAATATCTATTAATTTTAACGCTTCAATAATTGAATTTTTATCTCCAGGAGCTGACTTCAAACCTGTATCGTAGTTTAAAGAAGTTAGATAAATATTTTCTGGTATTTTAAATTCTTCAAAATCGTCTTTGAACAATGCTTTTTCCACAAAATCTTTAAAAATTGGCAAAGCTGCTTTGGACCCAGTCTCAAATTTTCCAAGAGTTTTTGGGTTATCGAAACCTACATAAACACCTATTACTAAGTTAGACGAAAAACCTATGAACCAGGCATCAAAGTTATTATTAGTAGTACCTGTTTTTCCTCCCAGAGGTACATTTAAAGATCTCAATTTTTTTGCAGTGCCTCTTTGAACGGCTCCTTGGAGAATTGATGTCATTTGGTAAGCTGTTTCTTCACTTATTACTTTTTCACTAGTACTTTCTATCTCTGGTAATTCATTTTTTTCATTAATGAATTTATCACAACCAATACATTTTCTTTTTTTTGGTTGAAAAATTGTTCTTCCTCGTCTGTCTTGAATTCTTGAAATTAGATTAGGATCAATTTTTTTCCCACCATTAATAAATGGGGCATATGCAGAGGATAAATTTATCAGAGTAGTTTCAGCTGCTCCTAAAGAAACTGACAACAGCTCAGGAATTTCTTCATAGATATTAAGTTGTTTTGATAAATTCAAAATTTCTTCTAGTCCCAAAATTTTTGCAATTCTCACTGTCATTAAATTTCTTGAATATTCAATTCCTTTTCTAAAAGTTGAGGGACCATAAAATTTTTTTCCATAATTCTCAGGTTTCCAATTTTTTAAACCTACACCTTGGCTTTCTACAAAAGGTGCATCTAAAATGATTGTATTGGGAGAAAATCCCTTTTCTAAAGCTGCTGCATAAACTATTGGTTTAAAAGCAGAGCCTGGTTGTCTTTTGGCTTGAGTGACTCTATTAAATTCGCTTTTCTTAAAATTAAAGCCTCCAACTAGAGCAAGCACATCCCCTGTAAATGGATCAAGGACAACAATTCCACCATTCACTTTTGGATATTGTTTTAATAGCCAATTATTATTTTCTTTTTTTACAAAGATAATATCGCCTATTTTATGAATATCTTTAATAGATTTATTTTTTGGAATGGACCACTTCATATTCTTTTTAAATAATGTTCCTTCTAATTTTTTACTTTGATTTTCAATAGTTCTAAATTTAATTTGAGTTTCATCAAGAGAATAAATTTCTACTAAATTCCAATTTAAAGTGGGATCAATCTTAAACTGATCTATTTTCGTCTTCCAATTTTTATTTTTAATAGTGTTTGAAATTGGGCCTCTCCAGCCATGTCTTCGATCATAATCCTCAATACCTTTTCTAAAAGATTTTAAAGCTTGCATTTGATAATTTATATTTAAAGGTGTACTTATACTTAACCCCTGTGAATATAATTTTTCAAAACCATAAATTTTTTTTACAATTCTTCTTACTTCCTCAGTGTAAGAATTAGCTTCATTCACTATTTCAATTTTTCTTTTTTTTAATTTTAATCTAGAATCTTTAAATTCATTAAATTGTTTTTTTGAAATAAAATCATTATCTTTAAGATTTTGAAGAACTAAATTTCTCCTAAATTTTGCAATTTTAGGATATTTATATGGATTATATTTACTAGGAGCTTTTGGTAAAGCGGCTAATAAAGCAGCTTCTTGATAATCTAATTCTTTTATTGATTTATCAAAATACTCTAAACTTGCTGCTGCTATTCCATAAGTACCTTGTCCCAAATAAATCTGATTTAAGTAAAGCTCCATTATTCTCTCTTTAGAATAAGCTCTCTCAATTCGAAAAGCTAAAATTGCCTCCTTTATCTTTCTTTTCATTGACACTTCATTAGAGAGTAAAAAATTTTTAGCTACTTGTTGGGTTATTGTCGATGCACCCTCTAATCTTTTGTTTTGTGAGATATTTTTTATATTTTTTATTACTGCTCTTAAAATTCCTTTAGCATCAATCCCGGGGTGACTAAAAAAATTTTTGTCCTCAGCAGAAATAAAAGCATTGATAACTTTATTAGGAATAGACTCATAAGGAATAAATAGTCTCTTCTCTAAGGCATATTCTGCAATCAATTTTCTATCTTCCGAGTAAACTCTGCTTGAAATCGGTGGTTGATAATTTGATAGTTTTTTATAGTCTGGCAACCCTATGGAGAAATACCATAGTGTTGAGAACACAAAAAATATCACAACAACTAAAGAAATTATTGCGAATTTGATCGAAAAATTGAGAAAATTTAACATAGTATTTATTTATAATAACAATTCTGACTATCTTTGGGCATGTTTTAATTAAAATCGTGTAATTATACACAAAATTGTATAAAATACATTCATGTTACTTTTGCAAATCTCAATTCATAAAAATTTAAAAGGAATTCTTGAAAAATGGAAAAAAATTTATATATCGATGCATCGCATCCAAATGAAACCCGTATTGTTCTTAAATCAGGCGACTCGATTGAGGAATATGAATACGAAAATAAAAACAATTTAAATTTTAAAAATAATATTTATCTTGCAACAATCAGTAGAGTTGAACCTTCTTTACAGGCCGCTTTTGTAAATTTTGGGCGAGAAAGACATGGATTTTTAGCATTTAACGATATTCAGTCAGATTATTATCAAATACCATCGGAAGATAAAGAAAAAATAAGAATAGCTGAGGAAAAAATTAGAGAAGATTTAAAGGATAAAACGATTGAGACAAACCAAGAAAATGTCCAAAATGAAAATAATTTTAATAACAAAGAGGATAAAAACGAAAATGGTGAAAACCAAATTGAAAAAGATAACAAAAAACAAGAGTATCGTGAAAAAGTAAAATCATCTTTTGGAATTAAAAGATACAAAATTCAAGAAGTAATTAAACCAGGGCAAGTAATCTTAATTCAAGTTATCAAAGAGGAACGTGGTCAAAAAGGAGCAGCACTTACTACTTTCATTTCCTTGGCTGGAAAATATATGGTTTTAATGCCAAACACACCAAAAGGTGGAGGAATATCGAGAAAAATTTTCAATTCTTCAGACCGTCAAAAAATTAGAAATATTTTAAACGAAATAGAAATCCCAAAAAGTATGGGTGTAATTGTGAGAACAGCAGGTGCAAATAAAACAAAAAATGAAATTGATAAAGATTTCAAAAATACTTTAAAAACTTGGGAAGAAATTAAAGATAAAGCTTTGGACTCTAATGCCCCTTCACTTGTTTACGAAGAGGGAGATATAATTAAAAGAACTTTGAGAGATACTTATGATAATGACACCAAAAATGTTTATGTTGAGGGCACTGAAGCTTATCAAAAAGCCAAAAAATTCATGAAAGAATTAATGCCAAAAAATATTAAAAATATAAAAAAATATAGAGGTAAAATACCATTATTTCACGATGCAAATATCGAAAAAGAATTAAATAATATATATGAACCTACTGTTAAATTAAAATCTGGAGGATATTTAGTTATAAACCCAACAGAAGCTTTAGTTTCAATTGATATAAACTCAGGTCAATCTACTAAGCAAATTAATATTGAAAAAACTGCACTTAATACAAATATTGAAGCTGCTGAAGAAATAGCTCACCAAATTAAATTAAGAGACCTATCTGGTCTTATTGTAATTGATTTTATCGATATGATGAATTTCTATAATAAAAGAATAGTTGAAAAAAAAATGAGAGAAAGTATTCGAAAGGATAGAGCAAGAATACAAATTGGTAGGATAAGTAATTTTGGTCTTCTTGAAATGACTAGACAAAGATTACGAGAGGGATCAATTAAATGGGAAACCCAATTATCTCTAAATTCATTTTCACAAAAAATTTTAAAAAAGATACAACATTTAGCTTTTGGGGATAAAGTGAAAATTATTAATTCCTATGTTCCAGAAAAAGTAAAGTTATTTATAGAAAAAAACTTATTAGAAGAATTAAAGTATTTTCAAAAAAAATATCCTATTGAAGTTAAAATTTTATCTAATGAGAAATTTATTATCCCAGAATATAAAATTGATTTGCTCAATAAATCTAAAAAGATAATTAATACAGTAGAAAATATCAATTTTATAAATGAAACAAAAAGAATAATGAAAAATTCTATAAAGTTAAAAAAAGAAAAAAATAAAATTTCTACTAAAGAAAAAGATAAAACAAAAAAAACAAAATTAAAAAAAAAAATAAGAACTCTTTGGGTGAGAAGGAAAAAGAAAAACTAAATTATCCCTTTAAAAGGGGAAGTAGGAATAGCAAAATAATTTTTATCCATCCTACCAGCTAAGAATGAATTTCTGCCGGAAATTACTGCATCTTTAAAAGCTTTTGCCATCATTATTGGTTTTTTTGCATTAGCTATAGCGCTGTTAATAAGTACTCCATCACATCCTAATTCCATAGCAATAGTTGCATCAGATGCTGTTCCTATTCCTGCGTCTACAATGACTGGAACTTTTGATTGTTTGATAATTAAAGAAATATTTATCTTATTTTGTAAACCTAAACCTGATCCTATAGGTGAGGCTAAAGGCATAATTGCAGAGGCTCCACTATCCTCAAGTTTTTTTGCTAATAGAGGATCATCCGTGCAATAGACCATTACTTTAAAACCTTCTTTTACTAATATTTTTGTAGATTTAATTGTTTCTATCATATTTGGATAAAGGGTTTTTTTATCTCCTAACACCTCAAGTTTTACCAATTTCCAACCTCCCATCTCTCTTGCCAATCTTAAAGTTCTTAAAGCCTCGTCTGAATTAAAACAACCAGCTGTGTTTGGTAAGAAAATTATTTTTTTTGGATTTAGATAATCTGTAAGTATTGGTTTTTTTTTATCTAATATATTTACTCTTCTTACTGCGACTGTTACCATATCAGCGCCTGATGCTTTTATAGCTTTAGCTGTTTCAGAAAAGCTTTTGTACTTGCCAGTTCCTACAATTAGTCTTGATTTTAAGGATCTGCCTGCAACCTTAAAAAGATCTTTTTTCAAACTACCCTCCGCCTATAAAATGAACAATCTCAATTTTATCATTATTTTTGAGATATTTTTTTTTGTAATTTATTTTTTGAATTATTTTTCCATTATGCTCTAAAGCAATTCTTTTGTTATGTAATTTATATTTTTTTAAAAGATCTAATAAAGAAAATTTTGATTTAATAACCACTTTTTTTCCATTTAATTGTATTTTTGCCATAATTAAGTTATTCAGTATTAAGATATATGAATAAAATTATAATTCTTAATGGGCCAAACCTCAACCTTTTAGGTGAAAGAGAGGAAAGTCATTATGGAAGTAAAAGTTTAGAGAATATTGAAAAGAATTGTCAAGATTTTGCTGATAAAAATAACATTAAATTATCTTTATTTCAGTCCAACATTGAAGGTGAATTAGTCAACGAAATTCAAAATTCCAGAAATAATCAAGATGGATTAATAATTAATGCTGGAGGATATACTCATACTTCTGTTGCAATACATGATGCTTTAAAGATATTAAATATTCCAATTATTGAATTGCATATAAGTAATATTTATAATAGAGAAGATTTCAGACATAAATCTCTTATAAGCAAAGTAGCTTCTGGGATAATTTGTGGCTTTGGAACTAACGGTTATATTATGTCATTAAAAGCGATGATAAATATTTTGAACAAATGAAAATTGATAAAAAATTAATTAAAGAACTTGTCGATAACCTTAAAGAATTTGAGCTTACAGAGTTAGAATATCAAGATGGTCAGACTAAAATTAAAGTCGCAAAAGCAACAAGAGGAGTTGAACAAGTTAAAACTAGTTCAATTGTCTCAGCAAATAAATCGGTGCTAAAATCTTCTGACGAAAGCGAAGGAATAAGGGTAAAATCACCAATAATTGGTACGGCTTACTTAGCTCCAGAACCTGGCGCAAAAAAATTTGTTGAAGTTGGTGATAAAATAAAAAAAGGTCAGACAGTGATGATCGTCGAAGCTATGAAAACGATGAATCATGTTCCTTCAACTTCTGACGGTGTAGTCAAAAAAATTTTGATTGAGGACGGTCAGCCCGTGGAGTTTGGTCAAACTTTAGTTCTTCTTAAATAAAAAATAATGTTCAAAAAAGTATTAATAGCTAATAGAGGTGAAATAGCTGTTAGAGTTATTAGAGCTTGTAAAGAGTGGGGAATAAAAACCGTAGCAGTGCATTCAAATGTGGACTCGGAGGCAATGCATGTAAGGTTGGCTGATGAAAGTGTTTGTATCGGCTCACATCAACCTCAAAATAGTTATCTTAATATTTCATCAATAATGTCTGCTGTCGATTTAACTGGCGCTGAAGCTATTCATCCTGGTTACGGATTTTTGTCTGAAAACGCAAAATTCTCAGAAATTGTAAATAAACATGGAATTAAATTTATCGGTCCAAGTGCAGAAATAATATCAAAGATGGGAGATAAAATTGAAGCAAAGAGAATTGCCAAGAAATATGGCCTACCAGTAATCGAGGGTTCAGAAGGAGGGGTAAAATCTGTAGATGAGGCCAAGTCTATTTGTAAAGAAATCGGTTATCCAGTATTAATTAAAGCAGCAGGTGGTGGTGGTGGGAAAGGAATGAAAATAGTTGAGGAAGAAAATAAATTAGAAAACTTATTTTTTACTGCTAAGTCTGAAGCAAAAAAATTTTTTAATAACGATGATTTATACATTGAAAAATATTTTAAAAATCCAAGACATATCGAAGTGCAAATCATGTCAGGAAAAAATAAAACTGTACAACTTGGTGAGAGAGATTGTTCGGTACAGAGAAGACATCAAAAATTGATTGAAGAAACTCCTAGTCCTGTTTTAACAGAAGAACAAAGAAAAGACTTGTTAGAAAAAACTGTAAATATGGTTGAACAAATTAATTATGAAGGTGCTGGCACAGTTGAGTTTATTTACGAAAATGGAAAATTTTATTTTCTAGAAATGAATACTAGAGTTCAGGTAGAACATCCAGTAACTGAAGTTCAAACTGGAATAGATATAGTCAAAGAGCAGCTTTGGATAGCTTTCACTGGGGAAACCGCTTTAAAACAAAATGACATCAATCCAAGAGGTCATACTATTGAGTGCAGAATAAATGCTGAAAACCCAGCTCTAGACTTTCAGCCAAGTCCTGGAACAATTACTGTTTGTCATCAACCCTCAGGTTTTAGAACAAGGGTTGATGGTTCAGTTTTTCAAGGATGTAAAATCACTCCATATTATGACAGTTTAATAGCTAAAGTGATTTGCAAAGGAAGAAATCGAACTGAAGCAATCCAAAGAACTTTGAGATCGCTTGATGAATTTGTATTAGAGGGAATAACAACAACAATTGATTTACATAAGAAAATATTAAATCATAAGAAATTTATTAACTCTGACTTTGACACAAATTGGTTAGGAAAAGAAAAATTTTACTAAGCTTCGCTACAATTTACTAATCGCAAATCGTAAATAGCATGATCAAATGGAGTCAAGCTGGGGTCAGATGCAAATGTCCAACCATTAAATATAAATACTTTTTCATTTTCAGTTTTTGTTGAGTCCTTTACTTGTAGGTAGGCAACACTATCCATTTTATTATTTACTTTTACTTTACCGCATTTTAAAATTTTAATTTCTAAAGGTCCAAATTTTATTAGTTCGTTTAAGTTTACAATAAGTTTAGATGATTTTGCGGTTATTTTATCAAGACCAATTAAAATAGCTTGAGAGGATTTTAAACTAATTGAACTTTTTTTTTCCTTAAGATCTTGATTAAGATAAGTTTTCTCACTGTCTTCCTCCAAATTTTCAAAACTAGGTTTAATCTTATCAATATTTATTAAAGGTGAAGATGTAATCTTTTCTTCAGAGTGAGAGATGCTGACAGAATAAGAAAATAAAAAAATAATTAGTAAAATCTTATTTCCAAGTTTCATATTTTTTTTTCAAAGTATCTTTTTTAATTCTTACTGGTTTAAAGCTATTTTCTGTTCCAGTTTGATTTTCTTGATGATCTTTTTGCCAAGAGTGTTTAAAATCTCTTTTATCTGGAATCTTGTCTGTTGTATAATGCATCCAAAGATACCAGTCTGAAGAGATTTTAGTAGCCTCAACATTATTTGAATAAATAACCCAACGCTTACCCTTTTTACTTTTATAATACTTATTTCCAAATTCGTCAGATCCTACTAGTTTACCGAAGAATAATGTTTTAAAAAAGGTACCAAGTGTTTGACGGTTCCACCAAGTAAAAAATATTTTAAAAATCATATTAAAGTTTTAAATCCACACAATTATTAATTGTATAATTAAGTAATAGACACCTTATACAATTAATATATATCTAAATAAAGAGATTCCAATATTTTTATGAAAAAATACGTCGTTGAAACTTACTATACCTGTACATTTAAAACTGTTCACACGCTAAATAATTTGGACGAAAATGAGCTTTCAAAAATTGATAATAGAACTGACGGAAATGTTGAAGTAATTGACGTAAAACTAAATAATCGTAAAACTAAAAGAATTGGTGGCCCAAAGGATAAAAAAACAGATAATAACAAGATCGAGAAAGTTATATCTAACAATATAACAAATAAAATTGAAGAAACTAAAAATAATTTCGGTGTAAGCTCTAATAATCTTAAAGTCAAAAATAATTCTAGATTTAAAATGCCGGACAGAAGAAAAGGATATATTCAAAAAGCTCAAATTGGAGATCATAAAGTATATCTACACACAGGTGAATATGATGATGGGAAAATTGGTGAGATTTTTATTGATACCAACAAGGAGGGAGAACTAGTAAAAGCTATGATGAATAATTTTGCGATTGCTATTTCTCTAGGCCTTCAATATGGAGTTCCTCTTGAAGAGTATGTTGATGCTTTCATTGATACAAAGTTTGAGCCTTCAGGGAATGTAATCGGTAATGATAGAATTTTGAGTGCTTCATCCATTCTCGACTATGTGTTTAGAGAACTTGCAATTTCATATTTGGGTAAAGAAGAATTGGCACACACTCCATCAATAACTAATACTAAAACCTTAGACACGGGAAATGATAATGATAAATTTCTTAAAATAGTGAAAAATATTACTTCGAAGGGTTTTGTAAGAAGTAATTATGAGGAAAAGTTAGTTGATTTAACTGACGTAAGAATTAATTTAAAAACTAAGAATTAATTTTTTTTAATATCTTTTTTTATACTCAACTCTTTTAATTGACTTTCACCTACCTCGGAAGGAGCTTGCATCATTAAGTCCTGCGCGTTTTGGTTCATTGGGAAAAGAGTGATCTCTCGAATGTTTTCTTTTTCGGCAAGTAACATCACAATACGGTCAATTCCTGGTGCGATACCGCCATGGGGTGGTGCTCCATAATTGAAAGCATTAATCATTCCACTGAACTTTTCGTTAACTTTCTCTTTGCTGTATCCAGCTACAGCGAATAATTTATACATCAGTTCTGGAATATAATTTCTTATTGCGCCAGAAGAAAGCTCTATACCATTACAAACAATATCATATTGATATGCTTTAATATCTAATGGTTTTTGAAAATCTAAATTTTTAACATCACCTTGCGGCATTGAGAAAGGGTTATGGCTAAATATTATTTTTTTTGTATTTTCATCAAATTCAAACATTGGATAATCTACTATCCAACAAAATGCAAAACAGTCTTTTTTAACAATATTTAAATCTTCACCAATTTTTACTCTTGCTATTGATAGAATTTTTTCTATTTCCTTTTCTTTACCACAAGCTAGAAATACACTATCACCTATTTCAACATCACAATTTTTCATTAATTCTTTTAAAGAGTCTGAGCTGAAAAATTTCCCTACCGGCCCTCTTCCTTTTAATTCTTTATCTTTTTCAATAGTGAAATAGGCTAATCCTGAAGCTCCTTGTTCTTTAGCCCATTTATCTATGTTATCAAAAAAACTTCTGGGTTTATCTTTCGTGTTTTTTGTAATTATTGCTCTGACTACTGAACCTTTATTTACTAGTTTCTTAAAAATATCAAATTTAACATCATCTCTTTTAAACAGTTCAGTAACCTCATGAATTATTAATGGATTTCTTAAGTCTGGCTTATCTGTTCCATATTTTTTCATTGCTTCTTCAAATGAAATTCTAGGAAATTTTTCATGGAGTATCTTTTTTTTTGAAAATTTTTTAAATACACTTATCATTAATTTTTCAACAATATTAAAAACGTCCTCTTGTTCGACAAAAGACATTTCAAGGTCTAATTGATAAAATTCACCCGGACTTCTATCGGACCTAGCATCTTCATCTCTAAAACATGGTGCAATTTGAAAGTATTTATCAAATCCTGAAACCATTATTAGTTGTTTAAATTGTTGAGGTGCTTGTGGTAAAGCATAAAATTTTCCTGGATTTAATCTACTTGGAACTAAAAAATCTCTAGCTCCTTCTGGACTGGAAGAAGTTAAGATTGGTGTTTGATATTCAAGAAATCCTAGCTTCAACATTTCAGATCTAATAAAAGATATAACTTTTGATCTTAAGATTATATTTTGATGCATTTCTTCTCTTCGTAAATCTAAAAATCTGAATTTTAATCTTATATCTTCAGGATAATCTTGTTCTCCAAAAACTGGCATTGGTAAATCTTTTGCATCTGAAAGCACTTCAATAGAATTGATAGCTATTTCAATTTTTCCAGTTTTTAAATCTAGATTTTCAGTACCAGCAGTTCTCTTAACTACTTTTCCACTTATTTTTAAAACTGACTCAGGTTTTGTTCTTTCTAAAACTGGAAAAAAATTATTGTTATTTTCAATTACACATTGTGTAATGCCGTAATGGTCTCTTAAATCTATAAATAACAAATTCCCATGATCTCTTTTTCTATGTAACCAACCTGAAAGATGAACATCTTTATTTATCTCTTTTTCGCTAAGCTCTGAACAATTGTGAGTTCTATATTTATTCATTTATTCAATACTTTTTTTATTAGATTAATATTAATTGATTTTCCAGTAGATAAAGACAATTCGTCAACATCTTTTAGAAAATTAATCATTTTTTCATAGGATCTTTCTACATTCTTTATAATAAAATCTGCTATTTTTGGATTAATCCTTATTTGTTTGTCTGATAAAGTTTTAGTAATAATAACTTTCAATAAGTCATCAGTAGGAAGTTCAATACCTATGTTTACAAAACTATTAATTCTAGATTGTAGATCTTTTAAAAAAAATTTATTATTTTTTATAGCCTTGATTGAATTAATTAAAATAAAATTATCTAATTGTTTTGACTCGTTTAAAATAGAATATAACAATTTTTCCTCTATATTATTTTTGTAATTATCAATTATTAAACAATCATACATGGTTAATTCTTGAATAATTTCACTATTAACATTTTTTGCATTAATTATTTTTATTTTTTTTATTTTTTTTTCCAATATTTTTGCTAAATGAGTTTTTCCTGAACCAGATGATCCGAAAATATTAAGCCATCTACCTGGCCAAGTTGGCCAGCTTTCTATTAATTTAAAAGCAGAAAAATTGTTGGAGGAAACAAAAAAATCTTGTTCAAAATATTTTTTTGAGAATGGAAATTTAAATATAAGTTGATCCATTTAAAATGTCTTTAGTGTCCATTGATCGTTGATTAAGATCAAATTTATATTTTCATTTTTTAATTGATTAATTATCTTTTCTAATTTTCCTAAATATTTTATCTTTAGTCTCATATAGTCCTTATTAAATTCTTGGACATAAATATTTTCAATTAAGTCAATATTTTTTATTCTTGTATTTAATTCAACTAAATTATTTTTTTTATTTAAATTGAATTTTACAACTAAAAAAGACGGAGTTCTAATATCAATTAAATTTTTAGATTTTACTAGATTGACCAATTCCTTTTTACTATCTTCAATAATTTTTTCATAAAGTTTATCCGAATTTAATTTTTCATTTTTAAAATTAAAACTCTTTGCCATATTTTTTCCTTGAATTACTGATTTAATGTAAACATTTTCAATTTTTCCATTACTTTCGTCAATTAATATCAATGATAAGTTTTTATTTTGGTACTCTTTAAGAAGATCTCTAACATCTAAGCTTATTAAATTGTTTTTTTTCAAATTAATGTTTTGAATAATTTCAATATTTTCTAGAGGTAATATAAATTCGATTAAATCCTCTTCATATATTTTGTTCCAATTATCATAAAAGAAATTATTATTAAAAACGTAAATTTCATCGTTTTTTATTAGAATAGGTAATATATATAACTCTTTATCCAATATGTCAGAGTATGAAATTCCTCTTTTATAGAATAAATTATGTATTTTATCTTTATCGAAAGTAACGCTGAAATTTACAAAATCCTTTCTTTCTTTTATATCAGATTTGTTAGAAATCTGATAATAAGTTACTAATTCTTTAATTGAAGCAAAATTTAAATCAGATAATTTTTTTATATCATCTTTTAATAAGATTTTATTAGTTAGTTGTTTAAAACCATCTTTGATTGCTTGGTCAGACAGTTCTTTAGTTGAAGTTTTTTCATTCTTCTCTAATTGAATATTATTAACATTAAAAATGTTATCTTGAGATAAAAGGTTTCCAGTTTTTAAAAAAATAATTAAAATAAGAATTATTTGTTTATATAATTTCATAAAATCAAATATCATTTTATAAATGAAAAAAAGTAAAAATAGTTATAAAAAAAGTGGTGTTAACATATCGTTAGCAAATAAGTTAGTTAAACATATATCCTATATATCTAAAAAAAATGTCAAAAAAACGAGAAGTTTAGTAAAAAAAGAAATAATCGGGGGCTTTGGTTCTTTATTTGATATAAGCAATCTTAAGATTAAAGATCCTGTTATTGTTTCTTGTACTGATGGTGTAGGTACAAAGATCGAAGTTGCTAATAAATATAAAAAATTTGACACAATTGGTATTGATCTTGTGGCTATGTGTGTAAATGATTTAATTGTTCAAGGTGCAAAACCGTTATTTTTTTTGGATTATATCGCTGTAGGTAAATTGGATTTAAATAAAACCAAAAAAATCTTAAGTGGTATTTTCAAAGGTTGCAGAATATCAAATTGCAAACTTATTGGAGGAGAAACTGCGGAAATGCCAGGTGTATACTCTAAAAATAAATTTGATTTAGCTGGTTTTTGCGTTGGAATTGTTGCAAAGAAAAAAATCTTAGATAAAAAAAATGTTAGAAAAAATAATATTATTTTAGCAATTCCGTCTAGTGGAATACATTCAAATGGCTACTCATTAGTAAGATCAATTTTAGATAAAAAGAAATTACCCAAAAATTTAAGAAGTGAAATCTTAAAACCTACAAAAATTTACACTGATGAAATTTTAAAGTTGGCAAAAAAAGATCTAATTAATTCTGCTGCTCACATCACTGGTGGAGGATTAATAGAAAATCTTTTAAGATCAATTCCAGACAACTTAACCTTAAATATTGATTTATCAAAAATCAAAATATTAAAAATTTTTAAATGGCTAAAAAAAAATAATATTTCAGATCAAGAAATGTTAAGAACTTTTAATTGCGGTATTGGTTTTTGTATAATTGTAACAAAAAAAAATGTCTTGAAAATTAAAAAAACTTTTCCAAGAAAATTTCAACCCTATGAAATTGGTTTTATCTCAAAAAATAAAAAGAAAGTTCAAATATTTAAAAACTTAAGATGGTAAAAAAGAAAACTTGCATTTTTATATCGGGTTCAGGTACAAACCTCAAAAATCTTATTTTACGTTCAAGAGATAATACATTTCCAATAAATATAAGTTTAATTATAACTGATAATAGAGAGGCTTATGGAATTAAATACGCAAAAAAATATAAAATTCCATTTTTATTCATTAATACTAAGCAAAGAAATTTTGAGAATGATATTTTATTTAATCTCAAAAAATATGAAATATCTTTTATATGCCTTGCTGGTTATATGAAAATAATCTCAAACAGCTTAATTCAAAAATATAAAAATAAGATAATTAATATCCACCCTTCTCTTTTACCAAAATTTAAAGGTCTAAATACTTATTCTAGAATGTTAAGAAATAAAGAAGTAAAAGCAGGTTGCACAGTCCATTATGTTGATAAGAAACTAGATAATGGAAATTCAATTCTTAAGAAAATGTTTTTTATAAATGAAAAAGATAATGAAAAAACTTTAAAACAGAGAACACAAAAGCTAGAATATCAAGCTTATCCTGAGGCAATAATTAAAATTTTTAAAAATAACTAATTATTAAAAAAAAATTTTATTTCTTTTCTTGCATTATCTATCGAGTCGGATCCATGCACTGAATTTTTATCAATTGAAATACCATAAAGTTTTCTTATAGTATTTGCTTCAGCGTCTTTAGGGTTAGTAGATCCCATAATTTTTCTGTTAGCTAATACAGCGTTTTCGCCCTCTAATATCATAACAACTATAGGGCCTGATGATAAATATGTGCATAAATCGCTATAAAAAGGTTTTGATTGGTGCACCTTGTAAAATTCTGCTGCTTCATCTTTTGTTATATGAATTTTTTTACTTTCTTTAACGATTAAATTATTTTTTTTAAAAATATTTTTTATATCCTCTATCAAATTTCTTTCCACAGCATCAGGTTTTATAATTGATAAAGTCTGTTCCATTTTACTCGTAATATTCTTCAATTAATTGATTAAGCAATCTAACACCAAAACCTGTAGCGCCTCTTGAATTTAATGCTCCACCATATTTTGAAAATGCCATACCAGCAATATCTAAATGAGCCCAGGGTGTTTTATTGATTATAAATCTTTGCAAAAATTGAGCTGCTGTTGTGGATCCAGCTCCACCTACGTAATTTATATTTTGCATGTCGGCGTTCTTAGAGTCCATAAGTTTATCATAATTTTTATGTAAAGGCATTCTCCATAATTTTTCTTCAACTTTTTGGCCTGCATCCATAATTTGATTAGATAATTTATCATCATTGGAAAAAAGACCTGCATACTCAGACCCCAAACAAACTATTATAGCTCCAGTCAAAGTTGCTAAATCTATAATAAATTTTGGTTTATATTTTTTTTCAGTATAAGTTAACGCATCAGCTAATACTA
>MDSW01154113.1_pt1 | contig 19853 bp, 21 predicted proteins | sample 811171 | NCBI WGS metagenome assembly MDSW01 (sample SAMN05326641, study PRJNA326480) | marine metagenome | isolation source: seawater | place: Atlantic Ocean: North West | collected 2012 | reverse complement strand
GATATATCTTAAAGCAAATATTAAAAAAATTATAAAAAGAAAATATAAAAGACTTTATTCTCAGACAAAAAATTTAGTTGGATTAAATGTTAGGGCAGAATTTCCAAAAAAACCAGATATAATTATAAACAATAATTTTGAAGAGAGCATCAAAAGTATATCAGACAGACTTTTAAAAAAAATAAGAAAGATTAATTAAAAATTTTCTTCAAACCATTTTTTATTAATGCATTAAAAAAAATAAAAATTATTAGAAAAAAATTTTGTTTATTATCGAATCTTATTCTCATTTCCTCAATAAGATGATCTATAAAGCTCAGTTTACTTGAATATCCGCCAGAACTCACTTCACCAATTAAATCTTGTTTGTCCGTAAAAGTTCCTTCAGCATTATTTGAAATTAACATTTTATAGTAAACATCATAATCAGCCGAACATTTATATTTAGTATTAAAAAAACCTAATTCTTGAAACTTAGATTTTCTTAAATAAAAACCTGTGGAATGGGAAGTCGCAAAATCAAAATTATAAATCAATTTTTTTTTATTAAACCCAAATTTGATTAAGGTATCTTTTGTATAATGTCTTTTGACAGTTCCAAATACAAAATCAATGTTAGGTTTCTCATTTATTTTTCTTTGGATTATTTTGAGAGCGTTAACTGTTAATGTATCTCCAGAATTTACATAAACTACAAATTCACCAGAAGCAATTTTTGCTCCTTTATTCATTGCAAAATATATTCCATCATCTTTCTCTGAAATTATAAAATTAATTTTATCTTTATATTTGTTTATTAATGAGAGAGTAGAATCCTCTGATTTACCATCTATAATGATATATTCAAAATTTTTAAATGTTTGATTTAAAATACTTTCTATTGTTTTCTGAATATTTTTTTCATCATTTTTGACAACTGTAATTATTGAAAACTGAGGTTTTGTTATTTTATCCATCGATTATAAAACTAACTAGTGTATAAATGATTAGATTATTACAACTTTTAAATCAATGATTAGTTACGAATATAAACTAAAAAAATTTTTTGAGAACGATTTAAAAGATATTTCAAATCCAAGAATTTTAGAGTTTGGAGTTAAGGAGGGAAGATCGACAAAAATATTACTTGATTACTGTAAAAAAAATAATGGTGAATTGTTCTCGGTTGATATTGAAGATTATTCAAATTTATTTTCTGAAAAAAATTGGCACTTTATCAAATCTAGAGACGATGATTTTGATTACCTTAAAGATAAAATTCCTAATAAATTTGATTTTATATACCTTGACTCTTTACATGAAGCAAAACATGTAGAAAAAATTTTTTATCATTATTTTAATTATCTGAAAATTAATGGGATTTTTTTTATCGATGACATATCATGGCTTCCATATTTAAAAAATAGTAAAAGAGATAATTTTTATTGCGAAATAAATAATAAAGAAACTTTTGAAAAATTATTAGAAATATATAACTCTAATCAAGATAAATTTGATATTTTTTTTACTTTCATTTCTTCTGGCATGTGCAAGATTGTAAAAAAACAAGATTATTTAAATGAGAATAAAAAATTCTTTTTAAGAGAATTTTCGGTTAAAAACTTTATTAGAAAAATATTAAAAAGATAAATAGAAATGAATATTTTAGTAACTGGTGCAGCAGGTTTTTTAGGTTCACACTTAACAGAAAATTTAGTTGAAAAAGGTCATAAAGTCAGAGCTTTGATGCATTATGATTCTAATAATAATTGGGGGTGGCTTGAGAAGTCGCATTGTAAAAATGATATTGAGTTTGTTGTTGGAGATATTAGGGATTTTGACTCCGTATATTCAGCGATGAAAGGTATTGACGAAGTATTTCATTTAGCAGCTTTAATAGGAATACCATACTCATACCTATCACCTCTGGCTTATATAAAAACAAATATTGAGGGAACCTATAACATTTTACAATCAGCAAAATTATTACAAACAAAAAATATTATTATTACTTCAACTAGTGAGACGTACGGATCAGCACAATATGTGCCTATAAATGAGCAGCACCCTAAAGTTGGTCAATCACCTTACTCAGCTACAAAAATAGGTGCTGATAGTTTAGCAATAAGTTTTTTTAGATCTTTCAATATGCCAATTAAGATTGTAAGGCCTTTTAACATTTATGGCCCTCGTCAATCTGCAAGAGCGATTATTCCAACAATAGGAATTCAAATATTAAATGGTTCAAAAAAGATTAAGTTAGGAAATTTGAACGCTAAAAGGGATTTAACATTTGTAAAAGACACTGTTGAAGGTTTTATAGAAATTTCAAAAAATAGAATTTTTAATGGCGATAGTGTTAATATTGGCATGAATCATGAAATTTCTGTTGAAGATTTAGTTAACAAAATATCAGAAATTTTGAATCAAAAAATTGAAATAGTAAACGATAAGACAAGACTAAGACCAGAAAAAAGTGAAGTTGATAGACTAATGTGTGATAATTCAAAACTTATTAAACATACTAACTGGAAACCAAGATATGATTTAGATAAAGGATTGAGGGAAACATTGAAATGGTTAGAAGAAAATAAGTTATTATTTAAACATGAAATTTACAATAAATAGTATGACCAAAAGAGAAAAAGTTTTGATTTTAGCTGGAGGTAAAGGGCAAAGATTTAATCCATTTAGCTTTGTTATTCCAAAACCACTAATGCCACTCAATGAATCCCCAATCTTAAAATATTTAATTGAGTCTTTTAAAAAATACAATTTTAGAAATTTTTTAATATCTACCGGTTATCAATCAGAATTAGTCAGAGCCTATCTAGGTTCTGGTAAAAAATTAAATATTAAAGTTAAATATTTTGATGAAAAAAAACCGTTAGGAACTGCCGGACCAATAACTTTGATAAAAAAAGATATTAAGCTAAATGAATATTTTTTCTTAATAAATGGTGATATTTTTACAAATTTGAATTTTAACAAGATGTTAAATTTTGCAAAAAAAAATAAATTTGATTTAGTGGTAGGTTGTATAAAAAAAAGTCATAAAAACAAATATGGAGTTTTAAAGATTAAAAAAAACAAACTTGAAAAAATAGTTGAAAAGCCAGTAACTCACTTTGATATTAGCTCAGGTATATATTTAATAAAAAATACAAAATCGCTAGATCTGATTCCAAGAAATAAATTTTTTTCTATGCCTGATTTAATCAATATATATTTAAAGAAAAATCTTTTGGTGGGTGCCTATAAAATAAAAGATTATTGGCTTAGCATAGAAAATATGGAAAATTTGATCAGTGCGGGAAAAAAGTTAAAAAATAAATGAGTCATATTAAAGTTTTGGTAATCGTAACTACATATAACGAGTCTGAAATAATAGAAGATGTTATTAATGATATAAAAAAAAATTTTATTGATTCCAATATTTTGGTTATTGATGGATATTCAACTGATAATACTGACGAGATATTAAAGAAAAAAAAGATTAAAACAATTTGTATAGATAAAGCTTATGGAATAAGTTTAGCTGTGGAAGCAGGTTTCTTAGAGGCAATAAATTTAAATTGTGACTATCTGGTAAGAATTGATGGTGATGGCCAACATCCAGCTATTGATGTAAAGAAAAATTTGGAATTTTCGAAGTCAAATGAAGTTGATTTGATGATTGGCTCAAGATTCCTTGATAAATCAGATTATGAAACTAATCAAATTAGGATGACCGGTATAAGATTATTACGATTTTTACTAAAGATTTTTTATAAAATAGACATAAAAGATTGTACATCAGGTTGTCAAATATTTTCAAAAAGATTGATACAAAAATTTGTTGAGGATGAAAACTTTGAGTATTCAGAGATAGGTGCAATTTGTAAAACTAAAAAAATTGGTTATAAGATTGTAGAGGAGTTCATAAATATGAAACCAAGAGTCACTGGAAGCTCATCTTTTAATTTCATGAATTCATTTAAGTACATGTATAAAAATTTATTATCTATTATAACTTCTTCGAGTTTTAAATTGAAATAATATTATGATGACACTTCATTCAAGACTAATAGCATTTTTAATTGGAATGATACTAATTTTTTTAATTCTGTTTTTTATAAGAAAAAGATATTTGGAGCATCTTTATTCATTTATTTGGATTTTAATTGGCTTGTTTTTCATAAGTATTTCTTTTTTTCCAAATATTGTTGAATTAATTTCTAAACTTCTGGGGATTGATTTTTCTCCTATAGGAGTACTGGTCATTTCAATTATAGGACTTGGAGCAATATTACTTCATATGTCAAGTATAATTACCCAACATAATAAAAAAATAAGAGAGTTTGAAAAAAGATTATCAATATTAGATCCTAAAAATAAAAGTTAGTTTAAAAACTTAATAAAGTTAAATCTTAATGTTTCAAATCTAGAATTCCTAAATTTTTCATATAACAAACGACCTTTATGAGGTTTGATAACTTTAAAATTTTTGTTAATTTTTTGAAGAAAATAGTAGTTTCTAAATAAAAGATTAAATACCAAAAATGGGTAAAGACCAAACCATACTTTCAATTGAGATTTGTATTCAAATAAGTATTTTAAGTACAGTAGACGATCTGAAAATTTCATTTCCACTTTTAATAAATTTCCATGAATTTTAAGTGGCTTTTGAACTTTGTAAGGAAATAATTTTGTATCTGCATTATAAAAAGAAAATTGGAAAGCATATATATTTTTATTAAAATTTCTTATTATTTTTAATGTAATAATATTGCAAGCATCATGATCTTCGTTACCGCCCTCATAGGCATGTGTAAATATTTCAATTTTACCCTTTAGATTTTTTAAATAATTGAATAAAAATTTAAAAGAAAAATCTAAATTTTTGAACAATTTACAACTAGGAATATTATTTTCTCTTCCAAAAAAAATTATATCTTTTTTTTTAACACCTAATCTTTTTAAAACTGTTAGACTTTCTTCATCTCTCTTGGATATACTGTATTTAGATACTTTTGTTTTTAAATATCCATTTGTCATAAAAAAAATTTTTATTTTTCTTTTAAATTCAACAGCTAATCTTATATTTTCAAAAACACATATTTCGTCATCTTGATGAGATAATATAAATATTGAGTGATTCATTATTTTTGTTGAGGTTTTTTGATATACTTAATTATAGTATCCATACCGAAACCAAAATAGAATGACAAGAAAATTAGATTTGGGACCAAATATCTTGGTGTCCCAACCCATCCCAAAACTGCAATATAAAGCAAACAAATTAAAAATATATTTATCGCTAACTTTTTATGTACAGTATCTTTCTTAATCATACTTACAAAACCTATCAAGCACAATGTGTAGATGACCAGGCTATATGGAATTTTGTAATAGAATTGATAAAAAAATTTTTCCCAATAATATTTTACAGTCTTATCTGATTTATATTCATTTTGGACTGTAAAAGGATCTAAGATTAATGCCTGTAAAGATTTCCAAATGTGATATCTAATAAAATACAAAAAATTTTCTTTCAATGCTTTTTTAAAATATTGATGTTGGTATTCAGCTAGTTTTAATCTGTCTTTCTCTATGTCAATATTAATATTATTTTCTTCTATCCAACTTGATCTTTTTTTATATTTTTCCTCATTGGTTTCGTTATTTAATTTATGTGCAACTAAATAATAAGGAGCTTCTTTTTGATCCCAAGGAATAATATAGAAATTTCCAGATCTTAAGTAATTCGAATACCCTAAAAAAAAAATAACTAATAGGTATCCAACAATACAAGAAAAAATCAAAGGAATAGAGTCATTTTTGAAATTAATTATAAATGCTATCAAAAAAGGCAGTATTAAATATAAAGATACATTTCTTTGTAAAAAACTTAATCCAATTAATAATCCGATTACAAAACTAATAAGATTGCTTTTATTTAATTTTAAGAAAAAATAAGTTAAAATTAATAATATTGAAAAATATAATGACTCAGTCCAATACGAACCATGATATTGAATAATAGTTGGTTCTAGTGATAAAAAACTTATTATAAACAGACTAATTTGATTTGAAAATTTCCGCCTAATTTCCTTTGCAAGAATTAGTAGCATTAAATAATAAATTATAGATTGAATTATAGGAATACCAAATTTAAAATTGTTTATTGAAAAACTTCCATTGGTTTCTTTAATATTTTGATCAATGCTTATGAAGTATAAAGCTATAAATTTAGGATAAAGATATATTGATCGATTTTCCTCTCCAGATTTAAAAAAACCCTTACCACTTTCTAAATCTTTTTTAAACAAATACGCAGATGTCCAATATTGTTTTATGTCGGTTCTTACGATTGAATGAACTTCGTTTCCCTTACTATTTATTCTATAGCTATCATATTTGTACGTATTTAACAAAGATATCGAAATTGAATAAATCAGTCCTAATGAAATGACAAAAAATAAAATTTTATTATTTAAGATAACTTTTTTCACCAATATACTATAAAAGTAATTTATGTATTTATTTGATTATAATTACAAATTATTAGATTTTAGAGATATTTTAAAGATAAAAAAAATCTTAAAATTAAAAGATCTTCATATATTAGATTATGGTTGTGGAAGAGGTGTTTGGGAGAAAAATAATTTAAAAAAAGTAAAAAAATTAATATTGTATGATGTAAATTCTGAATTATTACCGATTTTATTAAAAAAATATAAATTTTATAAAAATGTTAATATAAATTTTAAAAAAAAATTTCTTTTTAGAAAAAAAATAAATCTTATAATTTTATCTTCAGTAATTCAATATATGAGTAATAGCCAAATAGAAAGTTTTTTAAAAAAAATAAAAAAAAGATATAGATTTAAAAAAGTTTCAATTTTCATCAATGATCATCCCTTGCAATTAAGAATAATCGAATTGGTAATTTTACCATTTGTAAATATCAAAAAATTCTTTGAATCTTTCAAATTAATTTTTGATATAAGATATATTACAACAAAATATTTCAAACATAATATTTATAATAATAATTTTATTAAGAAAAATTTTTTTATAAAGGATCTTGGATATATTAAAGATATGAAATATTTAAGGGGAAAATATTTATTAATTCTTAAAAATGAGTAAAAATATTATAGTAGGCAACGGTTTTTCAGCTTTTATTTGTAAAATATTTTTCAAAAAAAATATTGAGGTTTTAGGTGTGAAAAATTCAAATTTCTTTGAAAAAAAAACTTTTTTTCAAAGAAAAAACTTAAACGCTAATAAATTTTTTTCTCATAAAAGTCAGTCATTTGGAAATTTAGTATATAGTTTAAAGAATACAAGATTACACGATAGATTATCTTTTGGTGGAAATAGCAATGTATGGGGAGGTAAAATAAATATCAAAAAATTACCAAAAATTTTTTTCAAAACAATCAAATCTAACAAGATTCTTTTAAAAAAGCTCTCATTTAAAAATACTGGCACAATTTCTAATGATAGTAGTATCATGCAATTACAAAATCAAAAAAATAAAATTTTAGATATTAAGAATACAAAAATTAATATCAAAAATGGATACCTTTTGAATTTTACATCAAAAAAAAATTATTTAATTTTAAATTATTTATCCAATAAAGACTCCCAAATAAGAAAATTAAAAGTTAGAAATTTGTATTTATGTATTGGGACTGTACAATTAATTGATTTATTATATAGATCTCGCTATTTAAAGAGTGGAGACATAATAAAGTTAAGTGAATTCGACCACAAATTTAAATTAAAATTTTTCTTTTCAAAATTTGACCCTAATGCAATTACTGTTGTTAGATATAGCTTTTCAAGAGCAATAGGTCATTTATTAGGAATACAATATTATTCTTTGTTTCTAAAATTATTGGATTTTATACCTCTAGTGATAGATCAAAATTTTTATAAAAAAAAGAATACTTGTTTATTAAGAATTAATAAAAATGTTCTAACCGATTTAAATGATGTGAAATTTGGTAATTCAATACATTATTGTAATATGATTATAAATGGACAAAATATTAACAAATTTTTAAACAAAATTAATAAGAATATAAAAGGATTTGGAATGCCATTTGTTAATCAAAAAAAACCTGGTCCAATTTCTAATGAAATAATAGAAGATGTTATACAAAAGTTAAGATGAAAATAGCTATTACAGGTTCTAATAGTTTATTAGGATTATATTTTACAAATTATTTTACAAAAAAAAGATTTCATATCTTAAAAATAAATAAAAAGAAAAATTTTTATTTAAATAAAAAGATCCCATTTAACTTTAGAAGAAAAAAAATTGACATTTTAATACATTTAGCTCATGAGTATTCTTCAAATAGTAAAAAAGTAAATTTAGAAGGAACCCAAAAATTATTCGATAATGCCTTAAGAAATAATATAAAAAAAATTATTTTCGTGTCTAGTCTGTCCTCACATAATTATGCAAAATCCCTTTATGGAAAAACAAAATTTGAAATAGAAAAATATTGTTTAACAAACAAAAAAATTATAATTATTAGACCAGGTTTAGTTTTCGGTTTTAGCTTAGACAAAAAATTAGTTATATTTAAAAAAATTGTATCTATAATTCCTTTTATTCCATATTTTGAAAAAAAAAATAAATATATATACTCAGTCTCAATAGATGAACTTTCAGAGTGTGTATATAAAATAATTAAAAGAAGGAAAAATAAATATCAAACTTATAACATTTTTAATAAAAAAAAAATTTATTTTATTGATTTAATTAATTTGTATGCACCAGATAAAATAAAATTAAAGTTACCTTTTTTTGTATTTTATTATTTGGGATTATTTATTTCAAAATTTATTTATTTAAAAAGTATTGATAGTTTTTTGGGTCTTTTAAAAAATAGGAATAGTTATAAAAATAAATTAGAAAAAAATTTTTTTACAAAAAAAAACATAATTTATAAAAGATAGTGTAATGAATTATAGTATAGGTATTACAGGATCAACTGGGAGCTTAGGTCAAGTAATTTTAAAGAAATTCAAAAATTATAAGATTAAAAGATTTAAAGGTGATATAAGAGATCGCGAAGAAGTATTTAATTGGATATTAAAAAATAAAATTAAAGTAATAATTCATCTTGCTGCAGTAGTTCCTATAAAAGTTGTAAACGAAAATAAAAAAAAAGCTAAAGATGTTAATTTTGTAGGAACAAAAAATGTTGTAGATGCTGCTATTAAAAATAATGTAAGTTGGTTTTTTTTTTCTTCAACATCACATGTATATAAATCATCTAGGAAACCAATATCAGAAAAATTTTTTAAAGAGCCTATTTCTTTTTACGGTAAAACAAAATTAATGGCAGAGGAATATATTATAAAGAATTTTAAGAAAAAAAAAATTAAATTTTGTATAGGAAGAATATTTAGTACAACAAACAAAAATCAAAAAAAAAACTATCTTGTCCCTGACCTCAAAAGAAAAATTAAAGTATCAAAAAAAAAAATTATATTAAAAAATTTAAATCATTTTAGAGATTTTATTTCAATGGAAGATATTTCAGAAATTATATTTTTGTTATGGAAAAAAAAATATCAAGGGATTCTCAATTTAGGCTCTGGTAAATCTATTTTCTTAAAAGATATAGCTATAAAAATTTCTCAAAAGTTTAAAAAGAGGATTTACTTTAAAGATAATAAAATTGCCACATATTTAATTGCGAATACAAAAAAACTAAAAAAAATATATAAAAAAAATCCCAACAAAAGTTTAGAGAAAATGATTTTCTGATATGACTAAAATTCTTTTCGAAGGCAGTATTTTTCTTCACCAAAAAATTGGCGGCATATCTAATTATATTGTTGAATTAAATGAGAGGTTAAAAAAACATAATGTCAATTCTAAAATTATTTCAATGTTTTCGATTAATGAATATTTAGCAGAAAAAAGTTCAAACAAGGTTTCTTTTTTTAAAATAAAAAAAATTCCAAAATTTTGTAGAAAAATTTTTTTTTATTTGAACGATCTTTTTTTATTACTATATATTAAAATTTATAAACCAGATTTAGTACATTTTTCTTATTATAATAGTAAATTGATTCCCAGGTTAAAAGTGCCTTATGTAGTAACTATTTATGATTTGGTACATGAAAAGTTAGATTTGAATGATAAACAATTTCCCAAAAGTGAGATGCTAGATAAAGCTAAACATATAATTTGTATTTCTAACACTACAAAAAACGACTTAATTGAAAGATATAATGTTGACCAAAAAAAGGTAAGCACTATTTTTTTAGGAGTAAATAACACAAATATTTACAAACAAAAAAAAGAAAAATATATTTTATATGTTGGTGATAGAAAAGGCTATAAAAACTTTGAGAGTATTGTTAAAGCTTTTGGAAATTCATCCTTTTTAAAAAAAAATTATAAATTGATTTGTTTCGGTGGTGATAAATTTAGTTCAAAGGAAAAACTTTTGTTTGACAAAATTGGGATAAAAAAAAATTTATTTCAAGAGTTTGGAAATGATCAATATTTGAAAAAATTTTATGAAAGTGCAAGTTTATTTGTAAATACAAGCTTAATCGAAGGCTTTGGATTAACAAACTTAGAGGCAATGAGCTATGGATGTCCGGTATTATGTAGCGAAATACCAATATTTAGAGAAATTCTTGGTAACTCTTGTGAGTATGTTGAACCTAAAAATATTGAGATTATTCAAAAAAAAATAGAAAAAATTCTAAAATCACAAAATGAACAAAAAAGACTAATTAGATTAGGCTTCAATAAAATAAGCAATTATTCTTGGGAAAACTGTGTGTTAAGCACGTCTAAAATTTATGAAAAAATAATAAGTGAAAAATAATTTTATTTCAATCTTAATTACCAATTATAATAAATCGAGGTTTTTGTATAAAAGTTTAAAAAGTGTTAGCTCACAAAACTATAAGAATTATGAGATTATTATTTTTGATGACTGTTCTATTGATAACTCAATTAAAATTATAAATCAGTTTAAAAAGATCAAACTTATAAAAAATAAGAAAAAAAGAGAAAATTCACCAGCTTTAAATCAGATTAATGGTATCAAGAGGACATTTTTGAAATCAAAGGGTAGCATAATTTGTTTAATGGACTCTGATGATTATTTTAAAAGAGATAAATTAAAGAAAATTAATGAATTTTTTCAAGCTCGTAAAGAAAAAAAAATTTTATACAACTTACCAATTGTTTCAAAAAAAAATAATTTCAATATTTTTAATAAAAAAAGAAATAAAAATATTTGGCCGATAATTTTTCCTACAAGCTGTATATCTATAAAAAGAAAATATCTGAAAATATTTTTTAAAAATATTGAGATAAATAAATATAAAAATCTAGAAATTGATGCTAGGATAAATATATTTTTTAATTTTTATCTTAATGATTACAACATAATTAATGAAAAATTAACGTATTATAATTTTGACAATTTAGGAATAACATCAAATATTCCTAAATTTTCTAGAAAATGGTGGTTAAGAAGGTCCGAAGCTTTCGATTATTTAAAACTAATTCTTAATAAAAAAAAAAAAATTTTTAAATTAAGTTTTGACTATATTATTACAAATTTTATATGTAAATTTATAAAGTTTTTTCAATGACAGTACTCTTATATTTTTATTTACTATCATTTTCTATTATTGGGTATGGAATTATTATTAGTAAATTATTAGAAATTAGGGAGAATTGTTTTGGAATATATGGTATTTTAGGATTTACATTTTTAGCTTTTATTTCATATCTTAGCTCCATTTTTATTAGTCATAATTTAATATTTAATTCGATAGTAATTTTTTTTGGCTTATTGGTTTTTCTATTTTTTTTAAAGAAGATCAAAAATTTTAAAAAACATTTTTTATTATTAAATTGTATTTGTTTAATTTCAGTTTTTTTTATTATGGTTTCAAAAAATCATGATGATTTTCCATATTATCATTTTCCTTATATATCTTTGTTAACAGAATATTCTCATCCGATCGGCTTAGGCTTACTTAATAATGGTTTTAGAAGTCCCTCTTCTATCTTTTTTATAAGTTCGATGTTTTATTTACCGAAAGCTGGAATTTATTTATTTCATCTTACACCCGGATTTGTTTTTATATTTGCAAACATAATTTTCTTAAGAATGATATTTGATAAGAGGACATATATAAAAAATAAATTTTATAATTTTTTTAGTCTTTTTGCATTTACTTTTACAAATATTTTCTTTTATAGATTAGCAGAGCACGGCACTGATAGATCAGGAATGATATTATTGTTGATAGGTTTTTGTTATCTAATATATATTACTAATTGTAGTAAAAAGCTTAATAATTATGAATTGGATTTATTAAAAATTTTTACAATTTTAATTTTTTTTGTCGTTTCGATCAAACCATTTTATTTAATAAACTTACCTTTATTTTTGATAATTCTATATAATAGATATACCAGAGAAGCTTTTTTGAGCCTATTTTTCTCTCGGACCTTCTTTTATTGTTTGTCATTTCTATTTTTTACGATTTTATTTACTTTTTTAAATTCAGGTTGTTTGATATTTCCATTATCACAAACTTGCTTTTCTAATTTATCCTGGTCTTTAGATAAAGCCATTATTGATGATGTAAAATTATGGTTTGAGCTCTGGTCGAAAAGTGGGGCTAGACCAAATTTTATTGTTGAAAGTAGAGAAGAATATATAAATAATTTCAATTGGTTATCTAGTTGGACCCAAAATTATTTTTTTAATAAAGTTTCGGATTTTTTACTTGGACTTATTTTTACTATTTTTATCTTTTTCATAATATATTTTAGATTAGATTTAAAAAAGAAAGAGAATAACATTAAATTTAATTTGATTTATTTTTTTCTAATTGTTTTTTTTATTGAGTGGTTCACAAAACATCCGACATTAAGATATGGAGGTTATCATATTTTTGCATTACTTTTATTTATACCTGTTTCACAATACTTAAGTAATCTTAATTTAGATTATAAAAATTTTTATATGAAAACTTTAATTCTAGTTTTGGTTGTTACAACAATTTTTATTGCAAGAAATACATCAAGACTAATTAATGAAAACAGATTGTATGGTTATAATATGTTTAAGGACCCTCACTATAAATTTATTGGGGGAGATGAAAATTTTTATTTCAGGTATAACAAACATTTGGAGGACAAAAAAAATTACTCATTTTTAAGTTTCTTGGGTAAGGATATAATGATCCTTAAAAATCAATAATTGGACTATGAAAAATATTTATTACTGGTCACCGTGTTTGACAAAAGTTGGAACTTACAAGTCAACTATAAATTCTGCAATATCTTTGTCGAAATATTCAAATAATCAATATTCCGTTAAAATAATTAATTCTTGCGGTGAATGGGACTCTGAGAAAGAATTATTTGATTACCACAACATTGAACTGATAAATTTAGGATTTAATTATTTTAGACTTTTGCCAAAAACAGGTTTTCTTCGAAGCAGATTTTCATACGTAATCATATTTATTCTTTCATTTTTCCCATTGATCAAATTGATTCTTAAAGAAAAACCCCATTTTATATTTATTCATTTACTAACTATATTACCAATTTTTATAAACAACTTATTAAGGAGCAAGACTAAAATTGTCCTAAGAATATCGGGTTTTCCAAAATTAAATTTATTTCGTAGAATGATATGGAAAATTTCTTCTAAAAATATTTATAAAATTGCGTGTCCCTCAATAGATTTAAAAAAACAACTAACTTCAAAAAATATTTTCTTAGACAAAAAAATTTCTTTTTTACCAGATCCAATTATTAAGATGAGTGAATTCAAAAAAACTAAAAAAAATAAAAATGATGTTCAAAAGAAAAAATATTTTATTTCGGTGGGCAGATTAACTAATCAAAAAAATTTTAGTTATCTAATTAATGAATTCTCTGAGTTTGTTAAGACTCACTCAGATTATGAGCTTTATATTTACGGAGAGGGTGAAGATCATATTAAACTTCAGAATCTTATAAACAAAAAAAAAATTGGTGATAAAATTTTTTTAAAAGGGTACTCAAAGGAAATAAACTTTCATATGAGAAATGCAGAGTCTTTTATTTTATCTTCTTTGTGGGAAGACCCAGGTTTTGTATTAGTAGAAGCTGCTATGAATAACTTATTTATAATATCTAGTAATTGTAAAAATGGTCCAACTGAGTTTTTAAATCACGGAGATGGAGGTATTTTATTTGAAAGTAACAAAAAAAATGCTTTATTAAAGTCTTTAATAGATTTTGTAATTTTAAAAAATACAAAAAAATATCTTTCAAGTCTTAAAATATCAAAAAAAAATTGTAAAAAATATACATTATTGAGTCATTATAATCTGCTTAAAAAAAATATTTTATGATTTTAAATAAGGTAATAAAAGTTGATAATATTTCATTAAATTCTTTTTTAAATCATACTTGCTCAAAGAAATGAATGTGTGGTCTATTTTTTTTTTTAATTTATTTTTATTTTTCAAAACAAAATATATCAACTTAGAAAGTTTATCATAATCACCAATATTAAATAAAAAGCCACCCTTTCCATTATCTAGAATTTCTCGAGGACCAGTTGGACAATTGGTTGAAATAATGAATTTTTTTAATACTGCTGCTTCTAATAAAACGTTTGGAAGTCCCTCATATTTAGATGATAAAATGAATAAATCTGATTTCAAAATAAATGGGTAAGGATTTTCTAAAAAATTCTTTATTTCTACAAATTTACTTAATTTATTTTTTTTTATATAAGTATCTAAATTATTTCTTTCTGAACCACTTCCTATAATTAGTAATTTAATTTTTAACTTATTTTTTAATTGATTTACAGATTTTAAGATAGTGATCTGATCTTTTTGTTCGGTAAGTCTTCCAATATTTATTACATTAAATCTTTTATTAGAAAAATTATAATTAACTTTTTCTTTAGATTTTTTTTTTATTTCACCAATGTTTAATGGATTAAATATATTTTCAACTTTGATTTTAAATTCATTTGTCATTTGTTTTTTAAAATCGGTACTATTTACGATTACTTTGTTTGCTAATGATATAATTTTTTTGTAAATCAACTTTTTAAAAAAGTTATGATACCATCCCGATGGTGAAGAATTACTTCTAACTATTATTTTTATTCCTAATATTTTACAAACTATAATACAATATATATTTGCCTGGAAAGATAGAACTACCGAGTCTCTATTTTTCTTAAGATACTTGTACAATTCATAAAGACATATTAAATATTTAATTCTTATATTTAAATTCTCAGAATATTTTTTTTTTGGACAAATAAAATTTATTGAATTATCAAATTTTTTTCTAGATTTATTTGTAATTGTACAAATTTTTACTTTGTCTAATTTTTTCGATAAAAAATTAGCAATTAAAAAAAGATTTTTTTCGACTCCGCCTCCACCAATAAATGGCATAAAGATAATCAGTTTTTTTTTTGTTTTAATCATTAAATTTTAAAGATAGACAATTAAATAATTTAATTTAAATAAAAAATTTATAAAGTAAATTAAACAATAAAATTTATGTCTAATTTAAAAGTTTTTAACATACAAAACATAAATATCTTTTTAATTTCAATATTACCTATAGCTTTAATTGTTGGAAGTTTGGTTAGTAACTTAGTTATAGTCCTTATTTGTTTATTTTTTATAAGCGATTTGATTCTTAAAAAGAATTTGATCTATTTAAATAAATTTAATTTTTATTTTTTGCTAATTATAAATGTTTACTTAATTATAAATTCTTTTTTTATTTCTGAAAATAATGAGAGTTTAATTAAATCATTTGCATTTTTAAGGTTTTTTATTTTAGCATATGCAATTTCTTATTATTTAATTTTATCAGATGATAGAATTTTAAAAATTTGGACAATATTATTTTTGATTGTAAGTATTGATATAACTTTTGAGTATTTTTATGGAAAAAATATTTTAGGTTTTGAATCATCATATAAAGGAAGGATATCAAGTTTTACTGGCGAAGAATTAAAAATAGGTGGATATTATTTTGGTTTTATATTTCTATGTTTACTCTTTATTAAACAATACAAACAAAAATATTTTTTGATATTCGCAATCACATTTTTTGTTATTTCTTTATTAATCGGTGAAAGATCTAATTTTGCAAAAATTTTGATAATGTACTCTTTGTTTTTTATTTTTTTTTATGAAGCAAAAATTTTAAAAAAAATTGGAATATTATGTTTTTTTATTTTGATTTGTTCAATAATCCTTACCTCTTCTCAAAGTTTAAAAACCAGGTTTGTGAATCAATTTTTTAATCAAGATTTAATTGAGAAAGCTAAATTTTTTAATAAAGAGAAAAATTATAAAAAAATAATTTCTGAGAATAGGCATTTTAGTCACTATTACGTAGCAACAAGTATTTTTAAAGAAAATATTTTATTTGGCTCTGGGTTTAAATCTTTCAGAGTCGAGAGTCTAAAAAATAAGTACAAAAAAGATGATATATATGGTGGATCTACACATCCACATCAATTCCATTTTGAAATATTGTCTGAGTTAGGAATTGTGGGGTATATTTTAATTTTTTCAAATTTAATTTATGTTATTTTTAGAAAATTTAATTATAAAAAAGAATTTTATCGATCAGGAGCTTTGTTATTTATAGTTGCATCTTTGATACCTATACTTCCTTCTGGGAGTTTCTTTACCTCTTATGGTGCAACAATTTTTTTTATTAATTATTCTTTTTTAATTCGACCTGATCTGCAAAATGGGCTAAAAAACAAAAGTGAGTAACCTTACACTGTTAATTCCAGCAAACAAAGAGGCAGAATCTCTTCCTATCTTTTTAAGAGAACTAAAAAATTATGATTATAAAAAGATGGTAGTTCTTCAAAAAGAGGATGAAGAAACCATTAATTCAATTAAAGAGTTTAAAGATGTTGAATTATATATTCAAAAAAACAAAGGATATGGAAATGCACTGAAAGAAGGGTTGCAGGAAATTAAAACTGAATTTTTTTGTATAATTAATGCAGATGGTTCTATGGATCCTAAATATCTTGGAGAAATGTTAAAAGAATGTGAAAATCAAGATCTTATTTTTGCATCGAGATATTTAAAAGGTGGTGGAAGTGATGATGATAATTTAATCACATTTATCGGAAATAAAAGCTTTTCTTTTTTAGGAAATATTTTATTTAATTTGTCTCTTTCAGATATTCTTTATACTTATATTTTAGGCAAAACATTAAAAGCACAAGAATTAAATTTAAGGTATCACGATTTTAGAATTTGTGTTGAAATTCCAATAAAAGCAAAATATAAAAAATATAAATTCATCTCTAGCCCAAGTAAGGAGAGAAAAAGAATTGCTGGAGTAAAAAAAGTTCATGCATTAAAAGATGGATTCTTGATTTTAACTGCAATATTTGCCCTACTTGTAAATAAATTCTAAATTGGATATTTTATTTTTTAATAAGAATACATTGTCCCATATAATTTTTGATAAAAAAATAATCCGCTGAATATTTTTTTTCAATTTCGTAAACGAACTTTTTGACTCCATCAACTCCCCAAATTCCAAAATCATCGAAAATTATAATTCCACCTTTGATTAATTTTTTATGTAGATAATTAAATATAATTTTCGTATCTTTATAAGTATTTACATCAATATGACATAATTTAACCTTACTTATTTGTATTTTTAAATTTTTAGGAAAATATGTTTTATATACATTTATTTTTTTTAATTTAAGTTTTCTAATATTTTGTTTTATAAAGTTAATATCCTTGTAAACAAAAATATCTTTTTTATGCAAACCATCATTTTCTTTAAAACCAGAGAAACTATCAAATAAATATGTATTCCCTTTTGAATTAACCTTTGACATTATAAAACCTGAGCCGCCCATTAGACAACCAATATCTAAAATTTGTCCTTTTATATTTCTTAAATTTTTAGAGCATTGCCATAAAGTGTATGAACGAGCAGAGTCAAGTAGAGTTAAATTTTTAACTTTTTGAAAGAAATTATTGAAATTTTTGTCTTTTTGCCAAGGAGCATGAGTTGCTGATGATATTATTATTTTATCATCCTTTTCAAGTTTACAAAAAAAATTAACAACAAATTTTAATATTTTTTCAATTAAATTCTTTATAGATTTTAATAAAAAACTTCTAAGATTTCCATATGGATGTTTAATGGTTTTCATGATTGCAAACTAGACAAATTAAAGACTGATTTTTTAAGGAAAAGTATTTGTTATGACAATTCTTACAAGTTAAATCAAAATTATAAGTATTATTCGTTTCATTATAAAATTTTTGTTCTAAAAAGATATTCTTTAAAAAAATAGATACTAGATCAAAAAAACTTATAAATATTTGTAATTTAGGTATTTTTGATTTACCTTTATTTCTATCTTTAAAATATATGGGTATTTCTATTAATTCAGCATTTAATTTTTTCATCAACCAAACCAGTCTAACTCCTAGGCTATAACCTTGGGAGTTTAACTCATCATATGGAAGTTTTTTTAAAAGGTTCACACTATAAACTCTAAAATAAGTTGTAATCTCATTTAACTTTATATTTAATAATTTTTTAGCAGCATAATTTCCACAAATAGAAATAATTTTTCTTACTCCCTTATAATCACTTTTTGCTCCTTTACAAAATCTAGATCCAATCACAAAATTGTTTGAACCAGACATAAATAGTAATTTTGGAATATAACTTGGATCATGTGAAAAATCTGCATCCATTGTTACCAGAAAATCGTAATTATTTTTAATTGCATAAAAAATAGAAAGCTTATGAGCTGTTCCTAATCCAAGTTTTTTAGGTCGTTCAATAAAATCTAAATATGGATCTTTTAAATTATTTACTATTTCTTTAGTATTATCGTTGGAGAAATCATTTATAACTAATATTTTTGAATTATTGTCGAATTTTCTTATTTCATGTATCAAATTTTCAATATTCTCTGACTCTTTATAAGTAGCAATTGAAATTAAGATCTTTTTGTTTTTTTTCATAAATAAGCCATTTTTTATTTGATACTTAAAAACTAAAAAGAGATATAGAAATATTATTATAATTATGTCAAATTTTAAAAGTTTTATCGTTTATTCTATTGGCTGTTTTTCACTGTTATTGGGGTTTGTTTTAAATGAAAATTCAAGTGGTGGAGCAAAAATAGATTTTGATTATTTATTTCCTTTTATAGAGAGTTTTAGTTTAAACCTCGAAAATGGATTAAAAACTTACATCAGTAACTCTGGAAGTATTATTCATTCCCCAGTTTTTTATATTCTTACAAGTTTTATTTATAAATTTACCGAAAGTCTTGTAACGATAAAGATTTTTTATATTTTAATATGTAGTATTTTACCATTGATATTCTATTTTATTCTTAAAGATAAATTTGAAATAAATAAAAATATTTTACTTATCTTTTCCTTAATAATTTTTTTATCTCCTTATTTTAGATCTTCAGCAATTTGGTTGTTAGGTGATAATCTTAGTTTAATATTTTTTGGACTATCAATTTATTATTTTAACAAAATTGAAGAATTAAAAAAAAACAATTTCTTAAACTCTTTTCTTTGTTTATTCTTTTTAATTCTTTGTTGTTATATACGATATTACTATTGTTTATTTTCTCTATATTATTTATTTTTTTTTTATCAAAAAATAAATAAAAGATATTTTTTTTTATTGTTACTGATCTCCTTTATTCTATCTCTTCCAGCTATTTTTTATTTTTATTATATATTTTTAAATTCAAATTTCTCAAATACAGTAATAAATTATTCACAAATTAATTTCTACAGTAATAGCT
>MDSW01132391.1_pt1 | contig 19858 bp, 16 predicted proteins | sample 811171 | NCBI WGS metagenome assembly MDSW01 (sample SAMN05326641, study PRJNA326480) | marine metagenome | isolation source: seawater | place: Atlantic Ocean: North West | collected 2012 | reverse complement strand
TCGGCAACTGGCGCGGTGCTGCTCAGATCGGTAACAACGGGATTGATCCCTGCAGAACGAAACTCATCTGCTCGTGTCTTACTTCTTGTCAGCGCAGAAACGGAATGGCCGTGTGCGAGCCAATCGCGAGCCACACGAAGTCCAAGATAGCCACATCCGGCGATCAGCAGATCAACTTGCTCAGCCATCAGTCGGCCACCGGCAGACGAATACATGCGCCGTGGACCGCCGGAAGCTGATTGAGCTCCATGTCTGCGGCCCGCAGTTTTCCTTCCGTTGTGCGGTGGGTCATGATGACCAGAGAAGCAAGGCCATCATCGTTCTCTTCCGGAGTCTCGTCCTGCCGTACAAGGGAAATACTGATTTCATGGCGGCCCAGGACGTCAGTGATGTCCGCCAGCACATGAGGTCTGTCTTCGACGGTCAGCCGCAGGTAATAACGACGACTGAGTTCTTCCGGTGGCTGTACCTGAAGTGATGGTCCAGCTGTCGACCGAAGGATTGAGGGGAAAGTGGCCGCTGCTCTGCCGGTTGCGTAATCCAGAATGTCAGCAACGACAGCCGACGCAGTCGGCAGCTGTCCGGCACCCGCGCCCGAGTAGGTTGTCTTGCCGACAAAATCTCCATACACGGCGATAATGTTGTCCGGGCCGTCGATCTGTGCGATCGTTCGGTCGACTCTCAGGAGTGTCGGCTGGACGCTGAGCTCAAGGCGATCTTTGTTGACTCGAGCAGTTGCGAGGAGTTTGATTTTGTAGCCGAGTTCTCCGGCAACCTGAAGGTCCGTCAACTGCAGATTGTCGATCCCACGCTGAACGCAATCCGTCAGCGAGACCTCGGTGCCGAAGGCCAGCCATGTCAGGATGGCCAGTTTCTGCGCGGCATCGGTCCCATCAACATCCATGGCCGGGTCTGCTTCTGCATATCCCAGTTCCTGCGCCTGAGCGAGCGCGTTTTCATACGACTGCTGACGGTCCAGCATCTCCGTCAGAATGAAATTGCTGGTGCCGTTCAGAATCGCCTCGAGAGCGTTGATCCGGTTTCCGGTGAGTGCCTGATTAACGACGTTAATAATCGGGATACCGCCGGCGACTGCCGCTTCGAAACCGATTGTGCGCCCGTCCGCAGCCGCCTGGCGAAACAGGTCAACTCCGTATTCGTAAAGCAGCGCCTTGTTGGCTGTCACGATATCTTTGCCGGCCGCGAGGAACTTCTGAATGTAGTCGTAAGCGGTATCAGTTCCGCCGATCAACTGGACCACGAGGGAGGTTTCCGAGTCGGCCAGGATTCCGTCGATCGAGTCGGACGGAGTGACTCCTGCAGGCAGGTGGTCTCGAGCGCGGCCAGGGTCCCGGATGACAATATGGCGAATCTGAACAGGCTGCCCAGCGCGGGCTGCGATCAATTCAGCCGACTCATTGAGAATACGGGCAACACCGGATCCAACAGTGCCAAATCCGACCAGACCGATATTCAAAGGCGAGGAAGCCATCGTGTTTTGTCGTGTTCTGGGAGTTCAGCGGGCTGAACTCCGGTTAACCTGGGAGAAAGTCAGCGGATACTAACAGGGAAAGAGAGACGTCCCGCAGGGAAAATACCGATTCTGGCATTCGAGACATCAGCTTATGTGAGAACTCGGTTTTGCCCGGTTGAGTCGCCAATTTCTGTGTTTATACTGCGGTTTTACCTCAGTGGCAGCATGGAGAGCCCGCCAATCCGGCAGTGCGACTCACCATGGATCCGTGCGGACACTTTGCGACCCCGCTGCGGACAGGATCATGATTAAGCGAGTATATATGGGCGCTCCCCATCGAGAACCTGCTGAAGTGCGGCTGGGAGCCGTCAGCTATCTCAATTCGCGCCCGCTCGTGGAAGATCTTGAGAAGCTGCTGCCGGGATCTGATATCCGCCTGGACTATCCAAGCCGACTTGCGGATTCGCTTGGGCGTCGGGAGCTGGACATCGCTCTGATTCCATCCATCGAATACTTCCGTCGGCCCGGATACGAAATCGTCTCCGATGCCTGTGTGGCGGCTCGAGGCGAGGTGTTGAGCGTCAAACTTTATTGTCGCGTCCACCCCGGCAGCATTCGACGTCTGGCTCTTGACGAAGGATCTCGGACCAGCGCTACTTTGTCCAAAGTCATTCTTGCTGAAAAGTACGGTTCGTTCCCGGAGTCCGAATCGCTTTCGATGGAGTCACTGACAACCGACAGCTCGGCTGATGCAGTTCTGCTGATCGGCGATCGGGCCATGCACGATCCGTCTGAGACATTTGTCGAGGTGATGGACCTCGGGCAGATGTGGTACGACTGGACCGGACTGCCGTTCGTCTTTGCAATGTGGGTGGCTCATCAGGATGCCAATATCCGTGGGGTCAGCGCGGCACTCAGTGAAGCCCGAAATCGTGGCGTCTCTCGTCTGCAGCAGATCGCAGCAGCGGAAGCACCCGGACTCGGAATCACTGAGCATCTGGCCCATCACTACCTCACCGACAATCTTCACTATCACATGACGTCTGCGGAACGCAGCGGTCTGCAGCTGTTCCACGAACTTGCGTCAAAGCACAATCTGGTAGATCAAAATGCCAACCTCATCTTCTCCGATTGCGTCACTGCTTGAGAAAGCCGTCGCGGGCGACCGATTGACTCCGGAAGAAGGTGTGGCGTTGCTCGAGTCGCATGATCTTCCAGCCATTGGTGCGGCTGCCGATGCTGTCACACGACGTCTTCATCCGGAGACGTATCGTACCTACAACATCGACCGCAACATCAACTACACTAACGCATGTACTGCGGTTTGCGACTTCTGCGCCTTTTACCGGCCGCCCGATCATCCGGAAGTTTACGTTCTGCCAATTGAAACACTGTTGCAGAAAATCCAGGAGACCGTTGATCTTGGCGGGGATCAGATTCTGCTTCAGGGAGGCCTGCATCCCAAACTTCCGATGGAGTGGTACGAAGACATGCTGCGTGCCGTCAAAGAGAGGTTTCCGCAGGTGAACATTCACGGGTTCAGTCCGCCGGAGATCCATCACTTTACAAAGATCGCAAAACAGCCACTCCGAACTGTCCTGGAGCGCCTTAAGGCCGCCGGCCTCGGAAGTCTGCCGGGCGGCGGTGGTGAGATCCTGGTCGACAGGGTTCGCAAAGAGATTACGCGCGGTAAGGTGCTGACCGACGACTGGTTGAACGTAATGCGAGTCTGGCATGAGCTCGGCGGGCGTTCAACGGCCACAATGATGTTTGGTCACGTCGAAACGCTGGCGGAACGCATTGAGCATCTCGAGCGTGTCCGCCAGTTGCAGGACGAGACGGGCGGGTTTACGGCGTTTATTTGCTGGACGTTTCAGCCGGACAATACTGACATGGACCATATCCCTCCCGCCGGGGCTTTTGAATACCTCAAGACTCAGGCGGTCAGCCGACTGTATCTGGACAACGTGCCCAACATTCAGTCGTCGTGGGTAACTCAGGGAGAGAAAGTTGGCCAGATGGCACTGATGTTCGGTGCCAACGACATGGGAAGTCTGATGATCGAAGAGAATGTTGTTTCGCAGGCAGGTACCGTTTACCACCTGTCGCTGGAGACGATTCGCCGATGTATCACAAACGCGGGCTATACGCCTCGTCAGCGTAATGTGTTTTACGAGTGCATTGACGAGGCCGACGAAGTGGTGTTGAAACCGTCTGGTCCAGTTCTGCCGATTCTGCCGTCGTAAACCTTACTCAGGCCGAGTGTGAGCATCCGGCAGCTGACCTGTTGTGTGGTAGGGTTAGGGAGTAACTCTCGACAGCCGGCACGCCAACGCAGGCTGTTGATGCGAGCGAATTCCTCTCTTCTAAGCGCATCCGATGATTCGAGTTCAGGGACTGACGAAGGAGTTTCACGACTTCACAGGCGTCTTTCGCGCTTTGGACAACGTGTCCTTTTCAGTTCCGCCCGGAGAGATCTACGGTCTACTTGGTCCCAACGGAGCAGGCAAGACCACCTGCCTGAGAATCCTGAGCACTGTGCTGAAGCCGAGTTGTGGAGTCGCCGAAGTCGCCGGCACAAATGTCATGCACGACGCCGCAGCTGTTCGCAGCAAAATCGGATTCATGTCCTGCAATACAGGCATCTATGATCGAATGACGGCTCGTGAGATGGTCGAGTACTTTGGTCGCCTCTATGGGATTCCGGAAGACAGACTGCAGCCGCGCATCGAAGAGATTTTTGACGTGCTGAACATGCACGAAATTCGCGATCGACTTGGAAGCAAAATGTCGACCGGGATGCGGCAGAAAGTTTCCATCGCTCGCACGATCGTCCACGATCCAACTGTGATTATTTTTGATGAACCAACATCAGGGCTGGATGTACTCGTTGCTCGCAACGTGCTGGACGCTGTTGATTCCCTCCGGGATCAGGGCAAGTGCATCATCTTTTCCACTCACATCATGCGCGAAGTGGAAAAACTGTGCGATCGAATTGCCGTGATTCACAAGGGGCAGATTGTTGATGAAGGAACTCTGCCCGAACTGGCCGACCGTCACGAGCAGCCAGACGTGGAAGAGTTGTTTTTTGATCTCATTAAGAAACGTGAAAATGACCTGAAACAGCAGAACCTCGCTGAACAGGTCGTCTAACTGCAGACACATTATGGCATGGAAGAACGTCAGCCTGATTTTCCTTCGTGAGGTTAAGGACCAGCTGCGCGACCGGCGTACGCTGTTCATGATCACGATCATGCCGGTGCTCGTGTACCCGATGTTGGGCATGGGCGCGATGAACATGATGCTGACATTCAATAAACAACTGCGTACCGTTGTTGTCCTGAATGCAGACGAACTTCCGGATAGCCCGGCACTGCTGGTGGACGGTTCTGTTAATAACCAGTGGTTGAATGACGATGCTGATGTGAAGAGTATCCGCGTCGTGACGGATTTGCCTGACGAACAGCCTGTGACTGATGCAGAGTCGCCTGAAAAGAACGAGCCGCGTCGCGGTCTGACCGACGCTCAGCTGGTCTCAAACGGGGAACAGCTGGCGAAAAAGTTCCAGAGTCTATTGAATTCGACTGATACGGATGAGATGACAGATGCCCAGCTGTCTGCAATCCAGAGTCGGCTCAGTCAACAGTTCAGTGAGAGCGGCATCCAGGTGCTGGTGATCATCCCGGAGGGATATGCTGCCTCGATCGCCCGGCTGAAAACAGAAACAGCACGTGCTGACGCCGGCAACGAATCTGACCTCCCCGTACTGCACGTGCTGAAAAACAGCGCCGACGATAAGTCATCAGTGGCGTTCGCAAGAGTGCGCGAATTGCTGCAGAACTGGGAAAGTGCGTTGCGGGCCGAGACATTCGCTGCGGCTTCGCTGCGTCCCGAACTGCAACACCCCGCCCGACTGCGGTGGGTTGAAATCGCGCAGGGCGAGGAAGTCGCTGCCAATATCTGGAGCAAGATGTTCCCTGCACTGATGGTGATCATGACACTCACCGGCGCGTTCTATCCGGCAATCGACCTCGGTGCCGGTGAGAAGGAACGTGGCACCATGGAAACTCTGCTGATCAGTCCGGCGAAACGGATCGAGCTGGTCTTTGGCAAGTTCCTGACCGTGATGATGTTCAGCATTGGAACCGCCCTGATGAATCTCCTGAGCATGGGACTCACAGGCCAGCATATGGCGTCAGTTCTGGGAGGAGCAGAGACGAGATTGAATCTTGAATTTCCGGGCTTTGAGTCTCTGATCTGGCTCTTGATTCTGCTGATTCCCCTCGCCGCACTCTTCAGTGCTCTGTGTCTGGCGCTGGCGACATTCGCAAAGTCGACCAAGGAAGGTCAGTATTACCTGACACCGCTGCTGATGGTCGTTCTGGGCCTGACACTTTTCTGCCTGATGCCAGGCGTGGAAATCACTCCGCTTTACAGTGTGGTTCCAGTCGTGAATGTCGCGCTGCTGTTGAAGGGAATGCTGCTGTCAACGTCTCAGTCTGGTGACCTTCTGATGTACGCAGTCCCGGTCCTGGTGTCGAGTATTGGGTACAGTGCGCTTGCCATCTGGTGGGCCATCGACCTTTACAACAGCGAAGGCGTTCTGTTCCGTGAGGCCGAGAAATTTGATGTGCGGCAGTGGTTTGTCAGCCTGACGCGCGACAAAGAACCGGTTCCTGCTATTCCGGAAGCCGTCTTTTGCTTTCTCATTATCATGATGCTGCAGTTCGTGGCTATGAACTACCTGAAGCCCGACATCAATGCGGCTGATTCGGACCGTCAGATCCTTCGCACTCTGGTGATTCAACAGCTGACAATGATTGCCTGCCCGGCCATCTTTATGGCTCTCATACTGACCACAAGTCTTAAGGCTACGCTGCGACTGCGAATGCCTTCTCTGACATCAATGATCATGGGAGTATCGCTGGCCTTCTTTGTGCATCCACTCAGCATTGAACTCTCCGGCTTCATGGTTGAACGTGGAATCCTGCCACCACCACCACCTGAGATTTCGAGAGTGAGTGAGATTCTCTCAGGATCCAGTCTGCCTGCTGTCATGATCCTCGGCGTTCTGGCTGTTACGCCCGCCGTCTGCGAGGAGATCGCCTTTCGCGGCTTTATTCTCAGCGGTCTTGCACGCGGTGGACGTCTGAAAGTGGCAGTGATTGTGTCAAGTATGATGTTTGGAATTGTGCACATGATTCCACAGCAGGCGTTCAACGCGGCTCTTGTCGGGCTGGTGATAGGCCTGTTGGCTGTGCACAGCCGCAGTCTGTTCCCGGCAATCGCTTTCCATCTGTGCAGCAATACAATTGCTTCGCTCCATGCAGGCAATGGGTTTGGTCTTCAACCCGACGGCGTGTTCTTCAGTGAAGTCGAGGGGCAGCTAAGATACGAAACGCCAACGCTGTTGCTGTGCGGCATTGCTGTATCAGTCGTCATCGCTCGCATGATCCGTGACCTGAAAGCGGAACAGAAAGAGAAGCATCGGACGGCCATGAAGTCGTTCGAACGGCCAGCGCAGAACGAGAGTTTTGCGGCTGAAATCTGAGGGCGTGCGTCCGCCAGTCAAACGAGTTTGATCACAGTTGCACCGACCGTGGTAAACTCATTCAGCCGCATCAATCGTTCACAGGATTCTTCCAGCGACACAACGTCGCCGATCAGCAGCAGCGGGTTAATTCTTCCCGCTGCAATCATCTCCAGCATTCGCGGATATTCGGCTGCTGCCATGCCATGGCTGCCGAACACCTCCAGTTCGCCGGCAATCACAGCGGACATTGGGATCGGCGGATCGCTTTCCGTCCCCAGAGTCAGACCAATCTGAACGTGCCGCCCCCGTTTTCGCAGAGAAGCGATCGCGTCAAAACACGTCTTCCTGCTTCCCAGAGCATCAACAGTGACAGTTGCTCCACCGTTCGTCTGTTCTCGAACAGCATCAACCACTGAGCAATCGCTGGCGTTGATCGTCACATCTGCACCACACTTTTTCGCGTGCGCAAGTTGCTCGTCGCCAATGTCGATCGCAATGACGCGAGCATGCATTGCCTTTGCGATCAGGACTGCAGACAGCCCGACTCCACCGCACCCGAAAACTGCGACAGTGTCTGAATCAGTCACTCTCCCCTGATCAACGACTCCACGAAATGCGGTTGCAAATCGACATCCCAGTGAGGCCGCAGTGACCGCATCCATTCCGGACGGTAAGGCGACAAGATTAACGTCCGCATGCCGAATGATGACGAACTCCGCGAAGGCGCCCCACTGAGTGAATCCCGGCTGAGTGTAGGCATCACAGATATGTGTGCAGCCGTCGATGCACTGCTCACAGGTGCCACAACCACAGCAAAACGGGACTGTGACCCGTTGTCCTGACTGCCAGTCACACACCGCTGCCCCAACTGCATGGACAGTTCCTGCCAGTTCGTGGCCCGGCACATGAGGAAGCCTGACGTCACTGTCGTGACCCATCCACCCATGCCAGTCACTGCGACAGATTCCGCAGGCCTCGACTCGGATCATGACAGCGTCGTCGGGAAGTTGCGGTTCTTCGACTTCCCGAACCTCTATCGGCCCGCCATATGCTTCAAATACCGCTGCTTTCATGAACTGTTTTCCGTCGCCTCACTTTGCCCTGCCGTCTCCTGCGATAAAGTTCTCGCAGCGGCAATGATGATATCGCCCTGTCATGGCGGCACGTGCGCCTTCGGGTGCCGGTTAAAGGAAGATTAGGCGATTCATTCCCTCGACTATAGCGCCGGACAGGATGGAGCAGACATGTCAGAAGAGACCGGGTTCCTGTCAGATCTCACGCGGGACGGATTTGCAGCGATTCGCGGATTTATGAATCCCAGCGAGGGAGGCAAACTGCAACAGCAGATGGATCGCTATATCAGAGATGTTGTGCCCACCATGCCGCCTGAACATGTCTTTTACGAAGACAAGGCAGACCCGGCATCACTCAAACAAATGCAGGATCTCGGGACCTATGACGAATGGTTTGGTGAGCTCTTTTTTGAAGGTCCTCCGAGACAGGTGGCCGAGCAAGCGCTGGGTGCCGATGTAATTCCTAAGAATCTTCAATACTTCAGCAAGCCGCCGGCAGGCAATGCAGTTGCCGGTGGAGGCCGGGCGACTCCTGCTCACCAGGACGGCTACTACTTCATGCTGGATCCGTGCGAAGCGGTGACGTTGTGGCTGTCACTGGATGACATTGATGAAGAGAACGGTTGTGTTCGCTACGTCCGTGGTTCACATCTGCGGGGTATGCGTCCTCATGGACGCACAGCCACGCTTGGTTTTAGCCAGGGCATCACGGATTTTCCTTCGCTGGTGGATACTGAGAACGAAGTCGCCGTGCGCACGTCGCCCGGTGATCTGCTGGTCCATCATGCGATGACCATCCATCGGGCCGGAGCCAATGGCTCTTCCAGTCGGCTTCGTCGAGCGTTAGGGTTTGTGTACTACAGCGTGAATGCAAAGGTCGATGAGGCAGCTGTGGAAGCCTACCGGCAGCGGCTGCAGGCCGATATGAAAGCAGCCGGCCGGATATAAGAACTGCCCCAATAAGACTCGCCTCGCAGAACACCTGTACGCCGGGGTGAGCGTAACGAGGGCTTGCAGCTCCACTGAGAGTTGCCACGAACTATCACCTGTCTGCTCCGGCGACCGTGGAACTGGACCTCGCTGCGATCGCTCCGGTCTGATTCAGCTTCCTTCGAGTCCGAGTCGCTCTCGCTGGTAGTCGCCGCAGTGAATGCGTTGCACCCATTTCGGATTCTCAAGATACCATTTCACCGTGAGCTCCACGCCGGCAGCAAAGTCCTGTTGAGGTTCCCATCCCAGCTCATCACGGATTTTCGATGCATCGATCGCATAGCGTCGGTCGTGACCCGGACGATCCTTAACGTATGTGATGAGAGATTCGCAGGGGCGATGTGCCAGGTCCGGAACAAGGCGATCCACTGTCTGGCAGATCGTGCTGACGATGTCGATATTTGCCTGCTCGTTGTTGCCACCGATGTTGTAACACTCTCCGACGCGACCATTCTTCAGCACGGCTTCGATCGCGCAACAGTGATCCTCTACAAACAGCCAGTCGCGAACATTCAGGCCGTCTCCATAGACCGGAAGCGAACGGCCTTCAATGGCATTCAGAATCATGAGCGGAATCAGTTTCTCGGGAAACTGAAAGGGGCCATAGTTGTTGCTGCAGTTGGTTAACAGTGTGGGCAGGCCGTACGTGTGCTGCCATGCCCGCACAAAATGATCCGACGACGCTTTTGATGCCGAATACGGGCTGTTTGGAGCGTACGAAGTCTCTTCTGTAAACAAGCCGGTATCGCCCAGAGATCCGAACACTTCATCTGTTGAAACATGGAGGAAGCGAAATTCTTCCTGAGCTGCGTCAGACAGTTGCTTCCAGTGATTGTGAACCGACTCGAGTAATCGGCATGTGCCAACAACGTTTGTCCGGACGAATTCCATGGGGCCGTCAATTGAACGGTCCACGTGAGACTCAGCGGCAAAATTGATAACTGCAGTCGGCTGGTGCGCGGACAGCAGGGATGTGACAAGGTCAGAATCCCCAATATCACCTTCAATCAGCTGGTGCAGTTCACCATCTGCTGGCACGGAATCCGGATTGCCCGCGTAGGTCAGCTTGTCGAGATTGATGATTCGTGTGTCACCACGTTCAATGGCACGGCGAACGAAACAGCTGCCGATAAACCCGGCACCGCCTGTCACAAGCAGAGTGGATTGTGTTGCGTTCATTCAGGCACCCAGTTACTCATGGCCTGTTCGAGCGACTCTTCGATTGGTAAGAGTGGCAACCCTGCAGCGATGGCCTTCTGACTATCCAGTACGCAGTTTGAACGAGGAGCGCTGGCTGCCTGCTCCATGAATTGCTCAAGTGATTCAAAAAACGAAAAGGACCTGTCTGTGAGTTTGTGTCGTTTGATGAGTTCCACAACGTCACGTGTTGTGACGGAACCGGGATTTGTCAGGTTATAAACACCATATTCAATTTCGGTTGTGTGGCACGCGACACACGACTCCACAAAATGTCGCAGGTGGGACAGACTGTTTCGCGCATCCAGCAGACAGTCGTACCTCATCATCTTGCTGATGTAATTTCGAGGCGAATCGTATTCGTCAAACGGGATTCTCAATCGCCAGACATAACACCGTTCCGCACCGGCGAGGATCTCTTCCCCAAGCGCTTTTGTTCCGGAATAAAAACTGCAGTTGTTCTGCCGAAACGAAAAGTTGGGCGGGTCCTGTTCGTCGAAGCCGGTGCCGTCTGCTTTTTCACCCGTGTAAATACAGCCGGATGAAACGTGGCCCCAGGGCAGTTTCAACTCTTCACAGACGGTACGGATCGTGCCTGGCAGGACAGCGTTTCCTGCAAGGCAGTGGGCCTTCTGTAGCTCACAGGCGTCTACATTCGGACGACCAGTAAACCCGGCCGTGTTGATCAGGAAGGTGGCACCTGTCGTCCCTAACCAGTCTCGAAGTGTGAGTTCATCGGAATAATCGACTTCGCTCCGTGATACACTGATGTAGGGTATTCCCCGGCCTGTAAGGCACTTTTGAAATGCGGTGCCCACATATCCATTGCCGCCAAGCAGCACAAACATCCGTTTTCTCTGTTGCGAAAGGTGAATTCAGGGGACCCGCAGCGCCGACACTTATGGCGAATTCATGTTGTCGCAAACTGTCTCGATTTTCGCCAGTCCAATTGGGCTTCCTATTTCCCCGAACAGACGAGCGAATCGTCTGAGGTCAGGTGAAATTCGGGGCGAGATGCCATGAATCGCTTGCTCAGCTGAATTCCACGTCCCACACTTGCGCTGTCTTTACTTGCTGCGTGCATGCAATGCCTATTCTGCAACAGGAACCAGACCTTTATCCCGAGGACCTGCTGTCATCAGACGCAGTTGCTGAGCGGGACTGGTACGTCATCTACACACTGTCGCGGCGGGAAAAAGACCTGATGCGGCGGCTGCGGAGCCTCAAAATTTCGCATTACGGCCCGATGGTCGAACGCCGCACAAAGTCACCCTCCGGACGAGTTCGCACCAGTTATGTGCCGCTATTTGCCGGCTACCTGTTTGTCTGCGGTTCCGAGGAGGACCGCTATGAGACTGTCTCGACCGGCTGTATCTCTCAATGTATCCCGGTTTCAGACGCCGTGGAACTGGTGCGGGACCTGCGACAAATCAGGGTGCTTGAAGAACATGGGGCTGATCTTCAGCAGGAGTTGAGACCACGCGTCGGTCAATTGGCGCGAATTGTGCGAGGCCCCCTCGCAGACCGACATCTGATGGGAACAATCAGCGAAGTCAATTCGCAGCATCGACTGACAATCATGGTGAACTTCCTGCAACGGGGAGCGTCAGTCGTGGTTGACGAGACTGACATCGAACTGCTCTGAGCAATCGCAGCTGTCGCTTGCTCGTGCCTGCCGCGAACCTGTACCCATCGTTGTGACTGGTTGCCACGATGAGCCTTGCTGCATGAAGGACATATTCGCCGAAGGCCGCGAGGCCTCGGCAGGCAGCCAGCGGCCAGACGGTGCGTGTCGTCCGGAGGCTCGCGCGTCTCGGCAGCCGGAAGCAATGCTGCCAAACGACTTCTGTCGCCAGATGCAATTTCGTGTCGCGCCGCGGGCTTGCAAAACGCCGCAGTTCCGTGACTCGGTCCGACCTAAAACAGCGACTTATAGTCTGTCACAACTTCGATCTGGCTGCCGATCGGGATCGCCGGCCATACGCGACCACACGGGTCAACACGGACTGTGATCTGAGATCCATCGCTTTCCGCCAGCATGGGCATGTTGGAGACAGTTCCTCGAAACTGCTCGCCTCCCGGAAACACAAGGCCCACTGTATTGCCCGGTGCCACTTCGTTAATTCGATGGGCGGGCACGTTAAGGATGACGTAGCGGCGATCAGAGTGGAGAATCTTCAGCATGACTTCACCGGCTGTCATGGTGTCTCCCGCTTTGTAGCGAATCTGTCCGACGCGGCCGTAAGAGGGGCAAAGAACTGAACTGTCTCGGCTGACGGTCTGCATCTCCTTCAGTTTCTGAGACTCTTCGTCCAGCTTAAGTCGCAGCGTTTCGACGCCCGCGGCCGTACGAACCTGTCGCGGAAGGCTGTCGCGCATTGATTCCAGTTGTTCAAGACGCTGTTGGATTCGCAGCACTTCCGCTGAGACAGCAGCAGATTCGCCCGCGGATTCAGAGGCAGGCTGTACGGCCGTCGCAGGGGCCTGAACAGTCTTTGGGGGAGACGGACGACGTGAACGGTCTTCCGATTTCACGCCGTGAGTATTCTTATTTGATTCACCGCTGAAGAAGTACATCCCATTGGGAGTCTGCGGCGCGACCTGCTTTTCCCTGGGCTTTGTACCCTCGATCGTCCTGGATTCACCGACAGGTGTGACGCGGATTCCAGACTGATCCTGATCGGTCTCTGGTTTCAGCTCTGACTCTTTCCGGTTGACTTCCTGCATCAGCCGAGCGCGAGTTCGTTCTTTTGTTAACCGGCTGTCGATGTCCTCACGGCGCCATGCCAGTTCAAGTTCTGCTTTTGCTTCAGCCTGCTCCAACTGCTGAGTAAGTTCAGAGACCTTCTTCTCCTGCAGTGAAATTGTCTTGAGGTGAGCCGTTTTCTCGAGCGTCAGCAATTCATCACCGGAATGTACTTCCTGACCAGCTTCAACCTTGACCTGAAGCAGGCGAGAGTTCACCGGGACCCTGAGAGAGGTGATGTCCGCGGTCACAACCCCCGTCATTGGCATCCCGCCAGCAGTATTCATCCAGTAGACAACACCGCATCCAAAGATGACTGCACACGCGACGAACAATGTCGTCCTGAATAAGCCTGCTGGCCGAGGTGCTGTTTCAACGGGCGGCAGAGGACGTGTCATCACATCCACAGCCTGTTCCGGCCACTGCTCGTCGATCAGTGATGAGGGATTCATTCCCAGCTCTTCTGCCATCGCACACACGACCGTCTCATCCCATGTTGCAATCTGCGAGTGAAAATACACGCCGATGCGATTGAGAATGACCGCTTCGCGCGTATCGATTCCTCGAATGAGCGTCAGGTCGTCAGCGCGCGAAGGGGCCATGTCGTACACAGGCCCCAGTCGACGATCAAGACGATAGCCGTAGGGAAGATGTTCGTAGATAGTTCCAGAGTTAGCTGTCATCATGACCTCCTGCCGGGGAAGGGGATCGGCAGAATGTGCGGATTCATAAAACGATTGCGTGCGTAACTATCGTGCAACCGGGATCCGGCAACAGTTATCTCATCGGCGCCCGGTTCGTAGTGCATTCGCAAAATCGACCGAGCAATGTGCTTCCTAAATCGCAGGCGTACGATTGGGGAGACTGGAACCCCTCTCAACAGTCGGCCTCCCTGGAAAAAACTCATTCCGAGTGTGAGTTCCGGCAGAATCTGCGGGTCGGACGTCACCTGGAGGCTGAACGGTGTGCTGCCAACTTAGCCGGAAGCCATGCCTGCGGAGCACCGTGTGGCGGATCCCCGGTGACCACTATTCAGTCAGGTCGACGGTGGCACGCCCGGTCAGTTCCAGGACTGGCAGGAATAAACCAATTCCTGTGTCGTCGTCCGGCATTGTGGAGTCGCCCAGTTTGATGTGCTGCAGTCCGCTGCACCCTCCCGAGATGGCCGCGTCAAATGGCAACCATGTCTTACCCATGTTCGCCTCAACCCACGTGTGCCCGACAAAACCATAGTGTCTGGGCGAGTAGATGAGCCCCGAAGCAATTCTTGACTGTATCCCTCGACTGCGGATCAGAGTGGCAAGGAGAAGTGCATATTCCGTGCAGTCTCCACGTTGTGTTTTCAGGATTTCGCTGACGGGAGTAATCGACGCGGAAAACGGGGCCGTACGAATGCGTTCAGCAACCAGTCTCTCAAGTGTCCTGCAAAGCTGGTATGGATTTCGGTCACTCGCCAGAGCAGATCCCGCAATCCTTCGGACTGAAACATCTTCACTGGGCATCCAGCGAGTGGACGGGAGTGGATCTGTTCGTTGCAGTTGACCGTCCAGATCGGATGGGGGGATGAGCCGTTGCAGGCTGATATGAATCGTCGATCCTGATTGCCGAACGGTTTTCTGAGTTGCTGACGTGGGAATGTCTGGAAGGAATCCACTCTTCACTGTGAGTGCCAAAGTGAGCTGCTTCCGGGTGGCCGAATTTGAAAGTACGTGCGAGATGGGAATCACCGAAAGCAGGTCCAGATTCAGTGACTTACCACTCACAGCAGCAATTGCTTCTGATGCATTCACCGGTCGCATCGTCAGCTCACCACCCAGAATCTGTTTCTGCTGAAGCACGGTTCGGTTGTCCTCACTGATGAAGAGTTGGGTGCTTTTGTCTGGGGCGAGCTGCGGGTGGAATCGAAGTTCGGAGACGGTCACTCGATCTCCATGGATCCGCCGTTGCCGTGGCGACTTGAGCTGCGCTGAAATGGCTGCTGTGCGTCCGGATTCGGGAAACAGGACTGCCCAGCTTCCGCTACGTTGTTTTCCATGCATCTGGCCCGGCAGCCACGTAGAAATCATCGGTGAGTACACAGGCTCTGCTGAGCGCAGCAGGTACTCTCGTCTTGAAACGGCCACCCGTTCCTTGACAAGGTAGGCACGTTTGTCGGCATCCCATGAACCTCTTCGCTGAATGCGAGCCCCGGCAGCATCGACGCGATTGAGGTTGAACTCCTGCAGGATGCCGGTGGCCGTCTGTGTGGTGGAGAGATCAGCCTGCAGCGTCAGGTCTCCGCCAAGTCTCCTGAGCTTCAGTCGAGTTCGTCGGAAACAGTGGACGAGTCGATTCTGTGAATCTGGGTCCACATCCTTCCTGACCAGCTCGTATCCGACCGGTTCTCCGTCGAATTCGATCAGATACCACGTTTCTCCGGCTGCTGCACCATTCCACCATGTCCCTGCGCCGAGCAGGATTGAGGGCAGGAGTTTCAGGACTGAATTGTAACTGGTGAGGCTCAACATTCGGGTCGAAAGATTACTGAGTCGGGTTGTTCCGTCCGCACAGTCTGCAAGTGTCACAGCGACCGTGACAGTCAATAGGAAGATGCCGGAGGGCAATTGTAACGATGATCCGGAATGTCCGGGCTCTCAGTTTGAGTGGGGGTGCGGATTCGCCTCAGACGTAACGGAAACGCTACTGATTGTGCGACTGTTTCTGTCCGGAGATTTTCTCAGGACACCGTGTCTGTGTCAGCACCAAAACTTCCTGCCGCGATTTTGCGTCTCATGGTAAATCGTCCTCATCAGGCGACATTCGCATGCTAGGTTTGGACCGTGAGAACAACGGATGAGTGCAGGATGTATTCGTCGCTGAAACAGCCTGGGCGGGACGCTACCCGTCTTCCTGGACCTCTTCAGGATCAGGCCGATGACGCAATTGAGAGGTTGTAATGGGTTTTTTGAAGAAGTTTCTGAAGTCTAACTATCGCGATGGTGAAGCCCGCCATGGCATCAGCAGTTTCCGCGACCTCTCGGAAACACAGCTGGAAGAACACATGAGCGTGGCACGTTACGGTGACTTTACGCTCACCGATGCGATCCGCCCGTCCTACGACCTCGTGGTAATGCCTCAGAACGGGTATCGCCATGAGTCGTGGGTTGATCAGGAATCCGGAGCTCGAATTCCGGTTTTGATGTCGGCCGTGACCCGCGAGCGACTGTTCGATACGTTTCTGTCGTTGCTTGACCCGCTCGGTGATTCAGTGGATGTCGTGCTTGAAACCAGTCACGACAAGGAAAATGGAAGCCATACCGACCTGTACCGCGAACAGATCGACATGGCAGTATTGCAATCAATCTTACATGATTTTGAAGATTTGCTGCTGGATGACGGATGCTGCGGAATCGCCGTCCTGAACCCACGCAAGCCGATGGAAGTCCATCTGGATGAACACAAGCTGCTGTTCGTCTACGGACACGATAACAGTGAATACGAATGGGCTCTGTCTGAAAACGGTGTTGAATGCGACGAGGGGATTCGCTTCATCACAGAGGCAGAGCATGTTCATTCATCGAGTGATGAGTTTCAGCGGAGATTTGACCAGCTGTGCTATCACCTCGGAATTGACGACTGACACGTTCTGATTCGGGCAGGGAATGACTCGACTCGGGACGGAGGGGCACATCTCTTAAACTAATCCCTCACAGACCAGTGGACCTCGACTGCCACCGGTCGCCACATCCATCACAGATGGATTCGGAGTCCCTGCAATGTGGATCCCCACTCACATCCAGATTTGTAACATGGCACGCGCCATGGGAAGTCTGTTGTCACTGACAGTGATCTGTGGCTGCGCCACCCCTCTTGCTGGTCTCGACGAAAGTCGTGAACCGTGGACTGAGGATCTGGTCTACGATCCTATGGCGGATGACTCCCAGCCTGTCTTCGACGAAGACGACTCCATCGAAACGCAGCGTCTGGCAACACGGAAAGAAGTGCGCGGAATTGTTTTCGCTCCTAAGCCGTTTCGCTGGGACCTGGCCGGACAGTCGGCCGGTAATCGAGACCTGCAAAAGATCACCGCAGGCTCAGGGGACTATCGTATTCTCGTCATCGGAAGCCTTGCCGGACACGATCCTTCGGCAATTGAGCTGACAGAAACGCTGGCCCGGGAGATTCACGACAACAGTATTGTTCTTGGTGGAATCGAAGTCACAGTGATTCGAAACGCGAATCCGGATGGTGAACTCAGTTACTCGTCCAACAATGACGATGGTGTCCGAGTGAGTCGTCAGTTTGCTGACAACGCAGTCAATACCAGCCGGGAGGCCAAATTGATTCAGCGGATGCTCAAACAAAAGACATTCCATCGCATTATCCATGTTCGCGGCCATTCGAACCCGGATGGTGTCATCGCTGCAAATACTTCGGCGAAGACGGCAGCTCGTGAGGTCAGCAGCTGGCTGGGGATGGAGTTCGTTTCTCTGCCCGGACGTTCGAAAGAAGGAACTCTGGAACGCTGGATATGTGAATCGCACGATGCCGATATTGTCACGTTCGCGATTCCGAGGAATGCTGATGAGGAATCGCTATGGGAGGTTTACGGCGACTCGCTCATGAATCTGCTGCTGGAAGAAGACTTCGAAACACGTGAGCTGGCTCGCAAACGCCAGCGGCTGTCGTCGGTTGTCGATGACGACGAACCGACGGAGAACAAGCGTCCCGGTGCAAAGAACCGACCAGACTACCAGAACTAACAAGGACGGTGTTAGCAGGTAGACCTGTCGGAATTCGTAGCTGACGTCGTGAGTCTTCAGGCTGTCCCCGAGAACCATTTGAAGTCTCACGACTTCATCCACCGAACTGCGACGAGCAGATTTCCGGGGGGGGGAACGCTACGGCCTCGTAAACTGTGGTCTAGTCGATCAGAATCAGTGTGTCAGCAATCTCATTGATATCGCCTTCTTCGCGCGGGAGCACATCCGACAGCTTTGTACCCGCTTCGGTAATCACTTGACTAAGTGCTGTCGTAATATCAGCCGATTTGAGTTCGCTGGTCAGCTTCTCACACAGCTGGTCGATCGTCCCCTGCCCCAGTTTCTCGACTACCGCCTGGTCACCAAGAACCACGGCCATCTGCTCAAATAGTGAGACATAGATCAACAATCCTGTACTGCCTGAGGTGTGGTGGACACGCTTGTCAAAAAAGACCTCACGGGCGCGAGCAGAGACCTCCTGAAACTGCTGAGCGCGAGGTGTAAAGAGTCGACGCAGAGCCCCCACTTTGCTCCCGGCAATCGCGCCGACGACAAATCCTGCCACCACACTGACAACCATGGTCAGGAGTCCGATGGCGATTGAGGAGCCACCCCAGTTGCCGGAGTCGTCCAGCTGACGTGGGGACAGCAGCCAGACCGTGGCCGCAGTGAGCGTTGCCATCCAGAGGCCCACAACGTCTTCAGGGCGGTCGTAGCGGCCGGAGGATCCGGCCACGACAGGAACGATTTCGCAGGATGTTTTCGCCTCCGCCTCCTGAACACAGACTTCGACCTGCTTCCGCTGGTCACTATTGAATTGTTCTGTTGCTCGTTTCATTCTGTTCTCTCCTACCATGACCCGGTGGCACCACCGCCACCTGAAGATCCACCGCCAAACGACCCGCCGCTATATGAGCCACCACTTGAACTTCCGCTGCTCGACGCAAGTGCATACAGGATTGCTCCAATAACGGAAAATACGGCAGCCCAGAAAACAAATGCCCAGCCGCTCTGTCCACGACGTGCCAGCGAGACGACCGTAAAGATAATCAGCCCGACAACGAGGGCTCCGATGAAGTAGTGGCTCGCAGGTGTTGGAGCCGAGGGGAGCTCAAGCTTGCGAGCCATTATGTCGAGGCCGTCCACACCTGCTTCGATCCCTGCCGCAAAGTCACCACGTTTGAATTCAGGAATAATGTGGTCATCCATGATTTCGCGGCAGAGTGCGTCTTCGCGACGCCCCCATCCGCCACCTAACTCAATGCGGGCCTTGCGGTCATCCTGCGATATCAGCAGCAGTATTCCTGTGTTCCAGTCCTGACCATTTATTGTTGCCTGACCGATTCCCCATTGATCAAACAGCAGTGTTGCAAAGGTCTCGATTCGAAGTCCTGGAGCTCCGCGGGCAGCCATCGAATCGATTGTGATGACGATGATTGGTGTCGCCTTTTCCGAAAGCAGCCGGTCGCATTTCTCCTGAATGCGCCGTTTGGTCGCTTCGTCCAGCATGCCAGCCAGGTCGCGGACGAATTCACGCTCACCGGGTCGCTCCAGGTCAATTTCAATCGCGGACACCGACGGTGGTCGCAGCGACAGGTAACACACGACAACAATTACGATGGCCGTTATTCTGGTGGGATTGGGGATATTCATATGCATCCTGAGTTCAAGGAGTGATACGTGTTTCTTTTGGTGCTCAGACACAGTGGAGTTGCTCGATGTCACCAAAGGGAACTGCACAGTTGGAGAGTAAAGAGTTCAACTTCGCGACGCCGTCTTTCGTCACGCGTGATTGAGCGACATAGACCTTTTTGAGACTCCTGCATGAAGCCAGCGTTTCCATTCCGGCGTTAGTGATTCTCGTTTCCTGAAGGGGCAACTTCTGCAGTTGTTAGTTTGATGCGGTTCCAGCGACGCATTAATCTTCGGGAGCACTGGTGGGTATTGTATTCGTCACTTGTTCCGGAGACCAGAAGGTGTAGTGGGGACATACCCACCTTGCCGTTCAGGATGTGGTCCCAAAATCACTCGGGATTGCTTTCCCTGCTCGACAATTGCTGCGTCTGTAATCTGCAGCATTGGTTTGCGACGGTTCCAGTGCGG
>MDSW01048382.1_pt1 | contig 19860 bp, 18 predicted proteins | sample 811171 | NCBI WGS metagenome assembly MDSW01 (sample SAMN05326641, study PRJNA326480) | marine metagenome | isolation source: seawater | place: Atlantic Ocean: North West | collected 2012 | reverse complement strand
TAAAAAAATACTTAATAAAATTTAAATTAAGATCTATCAAAAAGTCATACTTTCTACTTATTATTTCTTCTATATCAAAAAAATATTCCCTAAAGAATGGATGCTTTTTATAGTTAAATTCAATTTTTTTCAGAAAATTTTTTTTCCAATTGAAATCATTATTAATTTTAATTTCATTTATCTGTTTGGTTCCACTGAAATTTCTTTTGATAGGTATAGTTACCCATTTTTTTTCAGAATTGATAATCAAATATGTCCTATTAGTCCACCCTCCTCCAGTTTTTGGAAATTGAACATTATCAAGTAATACAAATTTGTCAGATTTAGAAACCTTGTTAAAAAATCCTAGCCATGGTAAAAAATTTGGTTGATGTATCGCAACTGTTACACTCAAAATACTCTTTTTATTTGTTTAATAATATAATTAATTTCTTTCCTTGTCAAACTTGGATAAATTGGAAGGGAATAAAATCTATTAACTAATGAAGTGGCAGCAGGAAATCCTTTAGAAATAGATTTATTTAAAACTAATTCTTTCGTGCATGGAATCTTCAACGAACTTAACAATTTAAATATCTCTTTTTGATTTAAATCTTCTTTAAAAACTATTGGGAATTTGTAGAAAATTTTTATTTTTTGATAGATAGTTTTATCTATTAAATCAGACTTCTTTATTGATTCAAAATATTCCTCTGAAATCAATTTTCTCCTTTTAATTAATCTCTCATATGCATTAAGTTGAGATAATCCTAATGTTGCATTAACATTAGATAACTTAAAATTATATCTTAAATTATCATCAAACTTATTCTGATATGATCTTAAATCTAAACACTTTTCTATAATTTTTTTTGATTTAGAGTAGATAACGCCTCCATCTACTGAATTTATGATTTTTGTAGCATAGAAAGATGAAATTGTACAAACTCTATCGCTAAAATCATTAGTTATACCAAATGATTGTGATGAATCTTCTATAACTGGGATACCTAAATTATAATGTTTAACATCATCGATTATACCAAAGTGATTTATTGATATAATAGCCTTTAATTTGTCTGAAGATATCCTGAAATCCTTATAATCGCTAATTGGTAAATTAGGCTTGAAGTCAAGAAAAAGTGGATTAGCTCCTGATGCAAGAACCGCATTTCTTACAGAATGACATGTTGATGCTATTGGCAAAGCAACAAGATCTCCTTTTTTTATACCCAATGCCTTTAATGAAAGGAAAATTGCTGAAAATCCGTTTGAAACAACACACACATTTTTGTGATTTACAATTTCTCCAATTTTTTTTTCAAAAATTTTAACGTTATCCCCTATTGCAATTTGCCCATTCAAAATTACATTAGTCAAATCAATTAGATCTTTTTTTAAAAAACTATGCCTGAATCTTTTTATTTTCAATTTTAAGGATTTTAATTTTTTTTAAATAAATATCACCATCTTTTAGTTTTACCTTTTTATAATTATCATTTTTTAATGTAAAATCAAGAATAATAATTTTTTTTCCTTCTTCAATGAAAAAAGGATATATACCAATCCGATTAAGTGCTCTATGAAAGTGAATGAATGAATTTACATCCATGCTTGATGGGGTAAAAAAGCTATCTTCTGGACTTCTTTTTGGCCAGTTTTTAAAATTATTACTTTGAGAAATGCCCGAATCCCCCTCTAATAGTAATTTGAAACCTTTAAGGAATGCGTCGTAATTTGATTTATGTAATTTTTTAGTCAACTCATCTCTGCTATATTTTATATCATTCTTAAATTTTGATATATGAAGTATATTACCTCCATCAATTTTTTCATTTAAGTAATGGCATGTAGAACCTAAGTGTTTTTCCTTATTTATTTGAGCCCAAATTCCTCCATGAATTCCTCTATATTTTGGCAAAATAGCTGCATGAATATTTATTGCTTTTTTATTGAAATCATTTATAATATAATCAGGAATTTTCTTTTGAAAACCACAACTTACGAGGATTGAATCTTTTAATTGCTCAAAATCTAAAGATATTGTTTTTATATTATTAATTAAATGGTAATTCAATTTTCTTCTCTTACAGAGCTTAATAATATTATCATTTCTATCAAACAATAAAACATTTAATATTTTGAATTGATCACTATTTTTATTGATCAAAAAATTAAGGAATATTAGCCCATCTGAGCCTCCTAAAAAAAGTATTAGTCTATTTTTTTTATTTGATTTTAATTTCATAACCTTTTACCTTTCTATCCTCTTGATATTTAGTGTTTTCAAGTTGAACTTTATCAAATTCATTTATTTTATCATAAAACATTTTCTCAAACTTTGATATATAATTTGTGTCTCCTTTTTCTGAATAATGAAGAGGATGTAGTAATACCTGAATAAATGGCAAATATTTTATTCTTTCTATAAATTTAAATGGTTCTTTTCCTCTAAAATTAAATCTACTATCAGCTAAATAAGTTTTTTTATTAAAATATTTTTTTGAATATGCATTATTAAATTTTTTAAATTCTGGGTAAAATTTTGTGCTTGAAGGATTGTGTAATGAAATAGAATTAATTTTATCGCTAATTATATTTTCTAAAATTTTAGATTCAATAATTGCTCTGCTTTCAAATTCTTTTGTATAAATTGAAGTATCAAAATGTAATCCAATTTCATGCCCTAAATTTTTAATTTTATTTAAAATATTTTTATTATTATAATTCATTACATTATAATTATCGCTAGACACCATAATAAAAAAAGTAGATTTTACTCCAATATCATTTTCAATTATAGCTAAATTAAGCGCAGCTTTTAAATCCCAATCAACATCATGCCGAATTAAGAAACAATTTTGTCCTTTAAAATCTTTAAAATGAATGGTTTCTCCCAATCTATTGATTTTCAATAAAAGTTTTTTTAATTCTGAATATTTAAATATCATATGTTGTGTTTTTAAATCTATCTCTAACTGATTTGAAAAAAAAATTTGGTTTGCCTCTTTGATTATTTTTTTCCATCTCTATTATTTTGATTTTATCCTTACCAGTTAATACATTCAAACTTCCATCATTATTAAATTCAGCAAATTGTCCTGGGATGCCAATCCATTTACTTTTTTCAGCAATTACCTCAGTCTTCCAAATTTTTATTTTCTCATCATTATAATATGTAAAGGCTCCTGAATATGGCTCTGATGAAGCTCTAATTAATCTATTAATTTTAACTGCGGATTCGCTCCAATTGACTTTTCCGTCTTCAGGTTTTCTTGGATAGCATCTTAATATTTGGTCTGAATTTTTGCTTTGTTTTTCTAGAACAAATCTTGAATCTTTCATCAAATGTTCAACACTTTTTAAAAACAGTTTTGGAATTCTTTTTTTAAACTCAGAGTAAATTTCTTCAATAGATATTTTGTCATCCAATAAAATATATTCTTTTGAAATAATATCACCACTATCTAATTCACCACCAATCATTTTATGTATGCATAATCCTACTTTCTTTTCTCCATTTATTATAGCCCAAGCTGCAGCTGCATTACCCCTGTACTTTGGCAAATCTCCTCCATGAGCATTTAAAATTCCAAGTTTGAAAAGAGAAATTACTTCTGATGAAATTATAGTAGGATAATTTACACTAATTGCCAAATCTATTTCCTTTCCAAATATTTCAATTATTTTATTTTTAGAAAGTTTAGCGGCACTTAGATATTTTATTCCCAATTCCTTAGAGTAATCCTTAAAATCATCCTCGCTTTTTTGATATTCAGGCGATTCTTTTGATGAAATAATACCAATTATTTTAATTTCCTTTTTTTTAGAAATTAGCTCGATGGTATTATAAAGCCATTCTGTTCTTCCTATAAATAATATTTTCATAATAAATCTTTAAGTAATCCTGTATTTAGATTCTGCGTTTTTATTTTATTTATTGTTTTAATCAAAAAACTTTTTACTCCAGCTTCTTTGTTAACCAGATTTTTTATAATTTTCTTATCCATTTTGGGGACTCTTTCCATTTCAATTTTAGCTTTTGCATTTATGTAGTGTTCTTGACTTTTAGTATTCAAAAAAATATGTATTGGATGAAAATTTAATACATAAAAATTTTTATTATTTAAATTCAATCCACTCTCAAATGAATTATTATACATGAAATGGATATCATCTTCCCAATTATATGGTATTCTTAAAAGTTTATTCCAGGAAAGATGTGGCTTTATTTGCCAGTTATAAGGGAGGAAAATATTAGACTCGTATTTTAAACCTAAATTATGAAATTCATTTAGTAAGACTGAGGAGGTTGTCATAGAGTGGCTCCTTACCCCAAGTGCTCCAGGAAATAATTCTAATAATTCAGAAATTATCTTTTTAGAGCAATCTCTTTTTTTACCATTTAAAATAAAATTAAAATTTGGATGGATCCCGATTTCAAATAAATTTTCATCAAGATCATTTAAAGTCTTTGTTTTATGAGTTGCAAAAACTGTGCACTTAATATTATTGTCACGAAAAAAATTAAGAGAATGCTCTATCATATAATCAGGAGCCCAGTCTATATCCATTGTAAAAAAAATATTCATGCTTTTTTAGTTTTTGTCATTCTAGATGAGAAACAAGCTTCCTCCTGATTAAAATAATCAATATGAAGTGAATTTTCTTCGATTAAATTCATGTATTCTTTTTTAGTAAACCTTTTTGCTTGCTCGGGGGCATACCAATCAAAATTGACAGAGTCATTCATTTCCTTTGAGAAATCTCTATTATAAAATATTTTAAGAAAATTCCAGTAAATAAACCTTTGAATTGAGTATTTACCAGCTTTTATATCTAATAATTTAACCTCAGGGAAATCAATCTCTAAATCAATTTCATCAAGTTTCTTGCCCAGATTTGATATTTGTGAAGAAAATTCCCATAATTCTTTTTCAGAGTAATTTTTTGAATTTTCCCTAAAATAATCATCAATCAACTCTCTAGGTAATGCTTTTTTCTTATATACATAACAGAAAAATTTTCCGTTGTTTTTTATTGAGTTTGATAGGCGTTTAAATGTATCTTCAGGTTTTTTTGTGTGCATTATTACTTGATCACATATAACTAAATCTATCTGATCCTTCTTGAAAATTGGTAATGATATATCTCCTTTAACAAAGAATAGACGTGGATTCTTATACCTCTCAGAGGCTAAGTAAATCGAAGATGAAATATCCACACCAATAACAATACTCTGTGGAGAAAGTTCTGAAAACCATTTAGTTTTATGACCTAACCCACAACCAGCATCTATAATTATCTTATTTTTATTTAAATAAATTTTTAATTCATTTTCATTCTTAAAACCATACAATTTCAAAAACCATTCTTTTTGAAATTTATCATACTTTTCAAATTCTTTTTCTTCTATATTATTTACATTTTCCCATTTCTTTCCAAAACTTACAGATGTCTTGGATAATTTTAATTCTGATTCTGGAAAGAATAAATTCCCCTTTTTAACAGTTTTAAAATTTAAAATATGATCAATCATTTTTTTCAATTTTAGCGTCCCAAATAGTTACTTTTTTATCATGAATAATTGTCCATGCTCCAGGATAAGGTTTAGTCTGAGCCCTTATAAATCTATCAATCTTATCAACTGAATCTGACCAATCAATTAATCCATCTTCTGGTTTCCTTTGGGGGAAAACTTTTATTTTATCAGGATTTTGCTTTTTGAACAGAATTTTTGATTTATTTAGAAACTTGGTTAAAAGATTTTTTGAAGAAGTCAAACTTTTATTTAATAATGTTCTAATTGTATCTGTCTCTGAAATATTAAATGAATCTTGACCAATGATATCTCCATTGTCTACGCCACTTTCCATTTTAAATAGTGTAACTCCTGTAATTTTTTCGCCATTGATTAATGACCAAACTAAGGGCGCCCCTCCAGCATAATTTGGCAACAAAGAAGCATGAAGGCCCCAAGTACCGAGTCTTGGTATCTCTAGAACCGATTTGGGTATCATGAAATACCATCCAGCTACTATAATAATGTCAGGACTATATTTTTTAATTTGATCTTTATAATCAGATATTCTTTCACCTTTATTTGTTTTAATTTCAAAAAAGTCAGTTTTATTATTTATCGAAATTTGAGAGAGATTTTTGTAATTATAATTTTTTATCAATTCTTTGCTATATGAAATTGAGAAGTGCTCTGGAATAGAAAAAACTGCTTTAACATTACAGTCAAGTGAGTACAAATGAATTAGTATTTGCTCGCTAAACGATGTACAGCCTAAAAAAATTATATCTCTTTTCATTTTAAAAATATTCTACACCACCATTCAAAACTAAGGAATGACCAGATTAATAATCGATGATTTTTATCTTCATTTAAATGTTCATTGACAATTTTTTGTATAAAGTCTTTTCTTATATATCGAGTAGAAATAGTTTCTTCATTTAACAAAATTTCCCTTATATAATTTGCGTTTTCGCCCCTATACCAATTTTCATCAGGTGCAGAAAAGCCCTGTTTTTTTCTTTCCATAATAGCTTTTGGAATATAATCTTCCATGGCTTTCCTTAAAATATTTTTACCGTCATTATGTTCAGTGTATATTTTTCTTTTAATCTCTTTATTCTCATCTATTCTTTTAATTTCATTTTTCAAATTTCCTAATTTGAATTCAACTGGTAACTTCATTGCATAATCAACTAAGTCATTATCCATAAAAGGGAAACGTTCCTCTAGCCCATTTGCCATTGAAAGTTTATCACCAACTAAAAATAAGGAAGAAAGAAAAGTTTTAATTTCAAAGTATAGGGAATTATTAATGTGATCTTGAGGTTTATCAAACTTTAGTTTATCGTTAAATGTAAAAACTCTTTTGAAAACATTTTTTGGAGATGATATATCAATTTGTTTCAGCACCTCTTTTTTGAATAAATTGACTTTTTCGTCATCAGAAACTAAACGTTGCCAAAAATCATAATAATTATCAAAAAAGTCTTCTTTGCTTAAAGAATTAAAAACTCTATAATATCTCCATGGATATCCGCCAAATAGTTCGTCGCCACCTGTCCCCTGTAAACATACTTTTACAAATTTAGATGCTAGCCTTGAAATGTAATAGTTTGGATATGACATCCCGATCCTGAGATCCTCCAAATGATAAACAACTTTCGGTAATGACCATCTAATATCGCTAGAGTTCATAACTTGCTCATACTGTTCCGTTTTTAAATGGTTAGCTATTAATTCTGCATCCCTTCTTTCATCATAATTAGCCTCTTTACCTGTAACCTCATTCATTTCAAAACCGCAAGTAAAGGTAGTTAAACGATCAACCTGTTTTGAGGCAATAGCAGCAATTGATCCAGAGTCTATTCCCCCAGAAAGATATGCTCCTAAGGGAACGTCAGAAATCATTTGACGCTTAACCGCTCTTTCAAATATTTCTTTTAAATTTTTCTTTGCCTCCTCAAAGCTAATGGCATTATCTGTCATTGAAAAATCATAATCCCACCATGAATTATGATTTATTTGACTAGTCTCCATAGAAACTTTTACAATATTGGCAGGAGGTATCATATTCACTCCCTTAAAAAGAGTGTTAAATGAAAAAATATTTTGAAAAGTAAAATACTCATTAAGAGCATTTAGATCAACATCTAACTTATAATCAGGATGTTTAATTATTCCCTTTATCTCAGATGAAAAAACTAAGGTTTTCCCATTAAACCAATAATAGAGTGGTTTTATTCCATAACGATCTCTAATAAGGTAAAGTTTTTCTTCTAATGTATTCCATGCTCCTATGGCAAACATCCCGTTAAAATTCTTGATATACGATGTTCCATAGGCAGAGAAGCCTTGAGCGATTACCTCCGTATCCGAATTTGATTTAAACTTATATCCTTTGTTAATTAAATCATCTCTTAACTCTTTAAAATTATATATACAGCCATTAAAAACAATAACCCACTCTCCGTCACTAGAATGCATTGGTTGTTTGCCTTTTTCAGATATGTCCAAAATTGCAAGGCGTTTGTGAATAATACCTATATTATTAGATTCATAAACACCTTCCCCATCAGGACCTCGATGAGCTATTTGTTTTCCCATATTGTTAAGAACAATTGAATCAACTTTTGCACCATCAAGATTATATATGCCTAAAATTCCACACATTTATTTAATATTTTTTAGACAAAAAACTACATACTCAAAATCTTCTTTTTTCATTTCATTATGTAAGGGAATTGAAATAGATTGATTATTCGCTATTTTAGCTTCAGGATAGTCTTCTGGAGAAATATTATATTTTTTTGAATAATACCCTAGCATATGAACTGCATGAGTTCCAGGGCGGGTAGATATTCCCTTAAGCTGAAGCTGTTCCATGATATTATTCCTAGAAATAGGTGATTTAGACTCCTCGATAAGGATAACAAAGCTTTGCCAGCCATGCTTGTAATCTTTACTGAATTCTGGTAATTTCACCCAAGAGATACCGGCTAATTCTTTTTTATAATACCTTGCCCACTTATCTCTTTCATTAATAAAACTATCTAATTTTTTAAGTTGAACTTTTCCAATTGCTCCCTGCAAATCAGTCATTCGATAGTTATAACCTAATACATTAAAATCAGGTAATATAAAAGGCATAGGCCCATTATGACGTTCTTCCTCAGAAATTGATGCGCCATGATTACGCAATACTTTTAATTTATTAGCTAAAAAATTATCATTTGTTGTAATTATTCCTCCCTCTCCTGTTGTAATAGATTTTCTAGGGTGAAATGAAAAGCAACCCATCAAACCTAGTGAACCCGCAGATAAATCTTTATAAGCTGATCCTGCTGCGCAAGCACAATCTTCAATTAAAGGAATTTCTCCAGAGACTTTTTTTATATCATCAATAGGAGCACAGAGTCCAAATAAATGAACAACAATAATTGCTTTTGTTTTATTGGTAATTTTTGTTTTAAGTTTTTTTGGATCAACATTAAAAGTACTTGAGTCTATATCACAAAAAACTAAATCTGCTCCTTGATATAAAACTACATTAGCACTTGATACCCATGTAAATGCAGGTACGATAACCTGATCACCAGGCTTAATACCAATAGAGGATAGGGCAAGGTGTAATGCAGTTGTTGCACTTGTAACAGCAATTGCATGCTCTGTGTTGTGTCGTTTTGCAAAAGCTTCTTCAAATTCTTTAACTTTAGGACCAGAAGTTAACCAACCAGTTTCTATTGGCTCTTTTAATGCTTGCCATTCTTCTTTACCTAAAGAGGGCGATGAAATTTGAATATTTCTTTTTTTCATTACTATGTTATATATTTTTTTATAATGTGAGAGGCAATTGCTAAGGAAGCTGTTGCACCAGGACTAGGTGCATTAAGTATATGCACTTGCCTACCTTTTCTAATGATATTAAAATCCATTTCAAGCTCACCATCAGATGAAATAGCTTGGGCACGAACACCTGTAATCCCAGATTCCAGCATACTGGAATCTATTTCTGGAATAATTCTTTGAGCTTTCTTGACAAAATCTTTTTTGAATAATGAAGATTTAAATTCATTAACTGAAAAGCTAAAATTTTTATAGATAAAACGAACTAACCCTGGATATGTTAATGTTTGAAATGCATCTTTCAGTGAAAAACTTGCCCTTGAATACCCTTCCCTTTTTAAAGCTAAAACAGCATTAGGCCCAACCTCTCTATCGCCATTAACAGTTCTTGTGAAATGGACTCCTAAAAAAGGATATTTAGAATTAGGCACAGGATAAATTAAATGATTAACTCGATTTTTATAAGAAGACTTAAATTTGAAATACTCTCCACGGAAAGGAATAATTTTTACAGAAGGTTTAGATAAAGTCAAGTTCTTGTATGTCACATCACTCCATAAACCAGAACAAGAAACAATATAATCAAAGTTATAAGTTGAATTCTCATTCTCTATTGAAACTAAATTTCTGGATTCTGTAACAATTTTTTTAACTGAATTGTTATAACTTAACTTTCCTCCTCTTTCTTTTATAAGTTGAACTAATTTTAGCATAACTGCTTTATAGTCAACTATCCCTTCCCCAGGAACTAGAAGAGCCTTTTTAGCTATAACATATGGTTCCCTTCTTTTAAGCTCACTTTTATCTAAATATTTTAATCCTTTTAGTCCATTTTTTGTTCCTCTTTTTGCAAGTTCCTGTAGGTCTTTTGATTCTCTATCATTTGTAGCTACTACTACTTTACCACATATATCATGATTAATCTGATACTTATTACAAAATGAGGTCATTTCTTTTATACCATTAACTGCTAATTTTGCTTTTAATGAACCTGGTTGATAATAAAGTCCGCAATGAAGAACTCCACTATTTCTGCCAGATTGATGAGATCCTATCTCTGATTCTTTCTCAAAAACATGGACATGAAAATTATTTAAGGTCAATTTATAAGCTACTGAAAGACCTAAAATCCCACCTCCAATTATTGCTATTTTTTTATTAGTTTTCATCTAGCTTTATCAATTCCTGTTTGAATTCTCCAATCAATTAATTTTTGAAGTCCTTCATTTAGTGGATATTTATATGAAAAACCTAATTCTTCCTTAGCTTTTTTTATTGATCCAATTCGGTTTTTTACTAAGGCTCTGGAATCATCCTCAGAATATGGATTATACTTTACTTTAAGTTTTGACTTCTTTAATTTTAAAATCAGTTCACATAATTCATTTATTGAAGTTTGAACCTGAGTCCCAACATTATACATTCCAAAATCTTGATCACTTAATAATGCCTGAACGTTTGACCTAGCGACATCCTCTACATAAATAAAATCATATGCTTGAGATCCATCACCATTAATTACTGGAGCCTCATCGGCTTCAATTTTATTTAGCATAATTGGAACAACTCCTGTATATGCTGCTGTTTGATCTTGATGAGGGCCATAGACATTCATATATCTTAATCCAATTACTTTAAGACCAAATCTATCGTTGAAAGCTGTTGCCATTGCCTCTCCTGCTATTTTTGAAGCCCCATAAAAATTTTTATTATTAAATGGATGATCTTCTGTCATTGGAATTTGATGAGCATCACCGTAAACAGATGCAGAAGAGGACCAAATTAATTTTTTAATATTATTTTTCACGCAAGCCTCAAGTATGTTAAATGTGCCAGCAATATTAACATCAAATGCAGTTCTTGGAAAATCCTTACAATGTAGTAGCCACATTGCAGCAAGAGAAATGACATAATCGACATCTTCCATTGCTTTATTTAGAATATCAATCTCTCGAATATCTCCCCCTAAGGGGAATATCGTGCATCTTGAATCCTTAAGTTGTTGATCTATGTAAGATTTTTTTCCTCGCGCAAAATTGTCATATATTATAACTTCACTTACAGGATGTTTTAACAATTCAGAAATAACAAAACTACCTATAAAACCAGCTCCACCAATAACAAGAACCTTAGAATTTTCTATTTTCATATTAATTTATTTCTTATTTGACTAACTATTTCAATTGATTTTTTAGCTTCATTAAGTCCATAACCTTTCCCATCAATTATTTTTTGATAACTTAAAGTATGTAGGTCAGTAAATCCCTTGGTGAATTCAATCTCTTTTCCATCGACTGAAATAACCCTATGAGTATTTAAACTTTGACCTTTTAAGCTATTAGGTAAATTCTCTGAATCAATACTTAGATACCAATTTACCTTTGCCCTTTCTAAAATTAAAATACCTGAATTTGTATAATCATTTTTTGTTTCAATGGTGAAAGAAATCATTGAACCAAAAATCCATTGAAGAATATCAAAAAAATGAATACCTATATTTGTTGCGATACCTCCAGATTTATCTAGATTACCTTTCCAAGAAGCATGATACCATTTGCCTCTGGATGTGATGTATGTTAAATCAATATCATATGTTTTATTCTTGTCACCTATGTCAACCATATTTTTTAATTTAAGAATAGATGGATGATGACGTAACTGTAGAATAGTATTGACTTTATTGGGATAATCAGATTCTAATTCTATAAGGGCATCTATATTCCAAGGATTTAATACAATGGGTTTTTCACAAATAACATCTGCTCCTATCCTTAATCCATATCTTATATGTGAATCATGGAGATAATTTGGTGAACAAATAGAAACATAATCAATGTTTAATCCCGATCTCTTTAACTTTTCTATATGTCTATCAAATCGCTCAAACTCAGTAAAAAAACTAGCTTTTGGAAAATAAGAATCAATAACACCTATTCCATCATAGGGATCATAGGCAGCAATTAAATTATTTTCAGTCTCTTTTATTGCTTTCATGTGCCTTGGTGCAATATAACCTGCTGCTCCAATTAAAATAAAATTCTTCATATTTTTTTTACTACTTTATTTTTCAAAATATAATTTTCCTTACTTTCTGGACAAATAGCTTTATTTTGATTATCAAAAATTAATCGATGCCCATATTCACTAACCCAACCTATTTGTTTTGAGGGATTACCTACAACTAATGAATAAGGGAGAATGTCTTTTGTAACTACAGCTCCAGCACCAATCATACAATACTGTCCCAATGTTTTACCACATAAAATGGTGGCATTAGCTCCAATTGTTGCTCCTTTTTTGACTATTGTTTCTAAGTATTGATCCCTTCTAATTATAGCCGATCGAGGGTTAAGAATATTAGTAAAAACCATAGATGGTCCCAAAAAAACATCATCTTCACAAATAACTCCAGTATAGATTGAAACATTATTTTGAACTTTAACATTGTTTCCAAGAATTACTTCTGGAGAGATAACAACATTCTGACCAATATTGCAATTTTTACCTATTTGTGACGATTTCATTATATGAGAAAAATGCCAAATTTTGGTACCATCACCTATCATGGATTTTTCATCTATAACTGCCGAATTATGTGCAAAATATTTTTTCATATTACTATAGTCTTCCATCAACTTTTAAAGGATCAAAAACCGATTTCAAATCATAAATAACTGATTTACTATCCTTTTTAAAACTCTCGATGTCTAGATTTAAAAATTGTTTGTGAGCAACGGCTAGTATAATTGAATCATACTTTTCGAGTTTATCGATCAATTCAAAACCAAATTCATTTTTAACTTGTTCATTACTAGCATATGGATCAAAAACTGAAATATTCATACCAAAACTAATTAGTTCATTATATATATCAGGGACTTTAGAATTTCTAATATCAGGACAATTTTCCTTAAAAGTAATTCCTAGAATTAAAGCCTTAGAGCCTCTAACTTGAATGCCTTTGTGAGTCATTAGTTTAACAACCTTATTAGCAACAAAAATTCCCATCATATCATTTACCCTTCTACCAGATAGAATAACCTCTGGATAATAGCCCAAGCTTTCAGCTTTATGAGCTAAATAATAGGGGTCAACACTTATGCAATGACCACCAACAAGACCCGGTTTAAAATCTAAAAAATTCCATTTAGTAGCTGCGGCTTTTATCACCTCATTGGTGTCAATTCCAATTTTATCAAAAATTAATGCCAATTCATTAACAAATGAAATATTCAAGTCTCTCTGTGCGTTTTCAATTGCTTTAGAAGCTTCAGCAACCTTGATAGAAGGAGCCTTATGAGTTCCTGCTTCAATTATAGTATTATATAGCTTATCTACTTTTTCAGCTGTATCATTATTAGAGCCTGAAGTCACTTTCTTAATTTTTGTAAGTGTATTTATCTTATCACCAGGATTAATTCTTTCAGGTGAATACCCGCAATAAAAATCTAAATTATATTTCAAACCTGACTCGGCCTCTAAAATAGGCACACATACCTCCTCAGTACATCCAGGATAAACTGTACTTTCATAAATAACAATATCATCCTTCTTTAGATATTTCCCCACAGTCTTTGAAGAAGAAATTAAAAAACTTAAGTCTGGAGTTTTAAAATCTGTTATTGGTGTAGGAACTGTAATTATGAATATATTACTTTTTGATATTTCCTTTTCATCAAAAGAAAACTTTAGTTTTTTATTAAGAACTGATTTTAAAACATTAATATCAGCTTCACCCGTTTTATCATTTAATTTATTGAGTTCACTAACTCTATTTTTATCTATATCATACCCTACCACGTCAAAATGTTTAGCAAATTCAATAGCTACAGGTAATCCGACATATCCTAAACCTACTATTGCAATATTGTATTTATCCATTTCTTTTCTTTTTGGTTAATCTGTCCGTCTATAATTTCATATATTAAATCACAATTAGATAGAGTGCTCATTCTGTGAGCAACAATTATAATTGTTTTATCGCTCTTGAGACTATAAATTGAATTCATCACTTCTTTTTCAGTTTTACTATCTAATGAAGCTGTTGCCTCATCAAAAATTAAAACATCCGGATCATTATATAAAGCTCTTGCTATTCCAATCCGTTGTTTTTGTCCTCCTGATAACTGAATACCTCTTTCCCCAACAATGGTTTCTATTTTATTATCTAGATTTTTAACAAAATCAAATAATTGAGCTGCCTTTAATACATAGTTTATTCTTTTATCATCTATTTCTGATGTACTAAGTCCAAAACAAATATTTTTCTTAATAGTATCATCAAAAAGAAAAATATCTTGTCCTACATATCCAATCCTCCTTTGCCATGACTTTTCTTTATTTTTTATATTAATACCATCTACACATATTTTCCCTTTTGTTGGTTCTAATAAACCATTAATTATGTCTACAATTGTACTTTTTCCAGAACCTGATTTTCCGATAATCCCAATTGTTTGACCTTTAGATATATTTAAGGATATATTATTTAGAATTTCCGAAGAATTAGTTTCATAACTATAATTCAAATTCTCTAAAGTGATTTCTTTTTCAAAAGAAATATCATTATTGTAATCATTGTTAGATTTAAATAAATTTAAACTTTTTAGTTCCTGATAAATTACATCTATTGAGGATTGATAAAATTTCATATTTTGAAGCCCTCCAATTATCCTGTTTACAGATGGAATCATTCTAAATGAAGCAGCAACAAAGACACCAAGAGTAGATAGCATTATTAATTTATTTTGTCCTATATAGATCATGAATGCTATAAAAAAAACAAGTCCAATAACGGATACTAACTCAAGATAAAATCTAGGTAATTGAGAAATAGTCTCATGATAAGATGATATGCGAATTCGATTAAATGTTATCTTTTTAAATAATCTTAAAAAATTATTTTCTCTTGATAGTAGCTTTATATCCTTAATTCCTGATAAAGACTCAAGACTTGTTCTAGAGAGTTGTTTATCAAAGTACTCTCTTTCAACTCCCCATGATGACAATTTTCTTTTAGTTATCTGATAAAAAATTAGTGATAAAACTATAAATAGAGCTCCAATAGAAAGAGCGCCAGATGGCTCAATAAAAATAATTGTGCCTATAACTGCCATAGAAAGTGATACTTCAACAAAAACCATCAAAAGAGATCTACAATAACTTGAAAAGAAGAAAACTTCTGTTTGTAAGTTCTTTAAAATAGCAGAAAAGTCTCTATTTAAATGATAACTATAGGGTTGATTAAGATAGCCCTTGAACAAATTTATTCTAAGAAAACCGCTTAAATTTTCTAAAATCACACTTTGCTTATAAGTTAAAAATGCCAAAAAAAGAGTCTTAATTATATATAAAATTACTAGACCAGATAACATTGCTATAGCAATGGTATTGTAATCATATTGACTTATAATATGTCCAAAGTATTGATTTATTATTTCATTTTTTAGTAATAATTCTGAATCAAGGATGAAAGTTATTACAGGAAGAATTGCTCCTAATCCAAGAACTTCCATAATCATGCCAATAAACAATAAAAAAGTTAGAAGAATCAATGATTTTTTCTGACTTCTATTTAGTAAAAATTTAATTTTTTTAATATCATTTATCATCTACCAATAGTGTAATTAGATTCCGGTAAAATTAATCTCCCATCGTAAATTTTAGGCTTACTTTTTGTGATCTGATTAACCAATTTAAAATTTATTGAAGTAAATTCTTCCCATTCAGTTAATATTGCTAAAGCTACAGTGTTGACTATAGCATCATTATAATTTTCAAAAATCTTTACTTTAGAAAGTCTAGATGAAATTATCTTTTCTGGTAAAGATCTTAGCCTCCAAAGATTTATTAGATCCTCTTGTATTTTAGATTGCTTGACCATAGGGTCATAAATATTCACTAAAGCACCAGATTCAATAAGCTTATTAGTTACTTCAATTGATGCAGATTCTCTACTATCATTCGTGTCCTTTTTAAATGCCCATCCTAAAATTGCTATTTTTTTATCTTTAATATTGCCTTTTAAATCACTAATAATTTTATCTGCAAAACGATTCTTTTGGTAATCATTGATTTTAATCACCTGATGCCAATAATCAGCAACTTGATCTAACCCATAATGTTTACATAGATAAACAAGATTTAAGATATCTTTCTTAAAACAACTCCCTCCAAAACCAACTGAAGCTTTTAAAAATTTTGATCCTATTCTGTGATCCATTCCAATAGCTAATGATAACTCATCAATTTTAGCTCCGGAACTTTCACATAGTGCAGAAAAACTATTAATGGATGAAATTCTTTGAGCGAGCATGGCATTTGATGCAAGTTTAGATAATTCTGCAGACCAAACATTCATGGTAATTATTTTATCCTCAGGAATCCATTTATTATAAATTTGAATAAGGGCCTGAATAGCATTTTGACCTGATTTTGTATTATCTCCTCCAATAAGAACTCTATCTGATTTAAACAAGTCCTTTATAGCAGTTCCCTCAGCTAAAAACTCTGGATTGGAAATTATTTCAAAATTTACATCACTATTATAACTTGATAAAATCTCTTTGATCTTTTCAGCTGTTCTAACAGGCAATGTAGATTTTTCAACAACTATTTTATTAGTTTTAGCAACTTTAGCAATATTCTTCGCACATTTTTCAACATATGTTAAATCTGCAGCCATTCCAGCTCCCTCTCCATCAGTTTTAGTTGGAGTATTTACAGCCATGAAAATCATTTCAGACTCATCTATTGATTTATCAATTTCTGATGAAAAAAATAAATTTTTATTTCTTACTTTTTTGACTATTTCTGCCAATCCTGGTTCATATACAGGTAGGCTTTCATATTCTCCATTCCATCTTTTAATCTTAGACAAATCTTTATCAACAACCGTCACTTTTATTTCGGGACATTTAAGGGCAATGACTGCCATTGTAGGTCCTCCAACATACCCTGCTCCAATACAACAAATATTTTTTATTTTCATAGCTCTTATCTAGACTATTTTTTGTCAAGTAACCAAGATGAGGACTGAATTTTATCTCCCAGTCCATCAAGAAAGGTTATTCCTAATTTTTCACATAAACTAACTTCTGGAGAGGTCTCTTTGTTTTGATCGCCACCATTTCCAAAAAAAAGGGTGTGAGTAGATGAAAAAATAGAATGTAATTTTTTAATTGTTTCACAAACAGATTTATCACGATCTACCGAGAGAAAAACTTTATCGACCAATTTCAACTCATTAATTATCAAAAGTCTTTCATCTTCTGACATAAATTTCTTAGATCCCTTCAATTCTTGTTGATAATCACTATTAACTATGACAATGAGAATATCTTTTTTTTTCTTTGCTAATTTAAAATACTCTATATGGCCTTTATGCAAAGGATTAAAATAACCTGAAACAATGACTGCCTTTTTCATAGCTTTAAAATTTTTTATGTTTTATCTTTAAAAAGAACTATGCTGGGTCTTTCGCTTAAGAATTTACTTGCCAGATAAAAACTAATTTTTCTACTAATCAGATTTTCAATTTTTTCTTCTAGTTGAGCTATATATTCCATATCAAGATTATTCCCGATTAAAAAAACTTCAATTTTGCCAGAATCAATCCCTTTGGCGTAATCACCAACAAGAATAATCTCTTGAACATTTCCCATTCTTTCCAGAACAGTTTCCACAATTTCTTCAAGTCCTAAATGTTTAAATACAACTTTTTTTAGAACACCAAATAAAGGGTGTTTAATATTTGCTTTATATTCCATCTTATTATTAAGCTTCACCTTTTCAAGATATCCAGCAGTATGAAGATGATTAAGTTCTTTTCTTATTGCATTTGTAGACTCTCCCATTTCATTAGCTAGTCCATTTAAATAACCCCGGTTCGCTTGAGAAATGAAGAATTTAATCAATAAGCGTAACCGGGTTTTAGAAGTAATTAACTCACCAAGCATCTTTATTTTTAACTATCAAATATTTATCAAGTACCAAAAGTACTTATTTATTTGTAAAAAACAAACACTATTAATAAATAAAAAAAGTTTTTCTTTTAAAAATAAATGTATTTGGGTGTCCTAAAAAGAATAGAAATGATGAAAAAAGGGGTTAATAATAACTAAAGGCAATATTGATTGATAGAATCTTGAGCTTGACTGTATCCATAATTTATAGAGGCATTTAAAAATTTACATGCATTTTCAGAATCCCCCCAATTTATATAAATTAGAGCCTTTAAATATTCTGCCTTTCCAGTCATAGGCTTGAACTCCTCAATTACTTTAGATGCATATAGATAAGCTTGACCATAATCTCCAGCCAAAAAATATGCACTTGCAGCATTTTCAAAATGAGAATACTCAACATAATTAATTTCGCCAGCTTTTATAAATTTTTCTCCAGCTTCAATATATCTTCTAGTGTTATAAAAATTTAATGCCTCTGACGCTATTAAATTGGATTCATTAATTTTCTCTTGTCCAATAACATAAAGCTTTTGCATATTTTTGAGTTCTTGATCATTGGGAAAATATTTTACTGCTTCATTAACTCTTTTAGAAATACCGTATGCACCAGGGATTGCAGAAGCACCATAAGCAATTAAAAAATTCCTCCAAATGACAGGATTATTTCTTTCAGTAAGTTCATCAATAGCCTTATTCAGCTCAAGTGTATCACGTTTAACACTAAGAACAGTTGCATAAGTTGCTCCATGAAGTGCATTATTGGGAAGACCATAAAAAGCTTTTTTTGAATAGTGAAAAGCACTATCAATATTGCCCATCTCATAATATGCCTTCCCCAGTAAATTTTCACTGAAAAGAAGATATGGATTAGCAGCTATACCTGCTTTTAACATTGGAATGGCTCTATCATATCTTTTATAATATAGATAGTATCTAGCTTTTATGGATTCCATTGGAATTGTAGTAACAGTAATATTAGGAAGCCATGGAGTGATATTGTCAACTTGATCCAGTGAGAGTGAGTATTGATTACTATTAAAATCACGAAGCAAAGTAAGCTGTCCGATTAAAGATTTATAATTGACATTTGTAATATAAATAGATGGCCCCATTATAAATATTAGCACAAATGGATAAATAGAAAATTTTGCTGTTTTGTTACTTCTAACATCCACTTTTTTATATTGCCTGAAATGATAAATTAAAAGTGCCATGGTAAGAGCCCATGGAGCAAGAACTTGAGGCCTTGCAATTGGGAAATTTAAATTAGCATCGATTCCATAAACTCCTAATGATAAAATAAGAATTAAAACAAAAAGTTTGTTTTCTGAATCAAGTTTTGAGCGAAATAAAATTAAAAAACCATAAAATGCTGCAAAAAGAAAGACAAACAGATATAGAAAAAATCCGACAAAACCTAATTCGGCACCAAGTTGAATAAAATCACTATGAGCATGATAAGGTACTATGTATCCTTCAATATCTTTTTTATCATAGTCTATCGATGTTAATTTCCAGTTTCCAATTCCAACTCCAAAAATTGGATTATCC
>MDSW01103421.1_pt1 | contig 19862 bp, 24 predicted proteins | sample 811171 | NCBI WGS metagenome assembly MDSW01 (sample SAMN05326641, study PRJNA326480) | marine metagenome | isolation source: seawater | place: Atlantic Ocean: North West | collected 2012 | reverse complement strand
GGCTTTTCCTTTTTTTGAAAGTTTTCCATAAAATAAATCCATACGAACATGATCGTCAGAAAGCATTGAATAGCCTCCTCCCAATAGATAGTAAGCTGTAATTGTGAATTGAGCCATTTCAATTATCCACATCAATGGAAAATTAATTATATTTCTGGTGACAAAAGATAAAATTAAAAGAAACATCATGAAAAAAACCCAATACATCACAAACCTGCCAACTTTTTCACAGGTGGTATCTACTATGCTTACATAAAATGATATAAATTTTGGCATTATCGAAACTATTATAAAGTTAGTTTATAAATCAATAAAAAAGTTGCTAAAAAAATTAATTAATTATATCGTGTAAATTGTTAAATTCACCAATTTTAAAAATTATAGCATCTTCTTTTTTAAATCCGTATTTTTCAGCATTATTTTTAAATCTAATAGGAGGTTCCATTATTGGTTCCAAAGACAAAACAAAAGTTCCCCAATGCATTCCTATCAATTTTTTACTCCTTAAATCTCTACCAATGCTAAGGGCTTCTTCAGGATTTGTATGATAAGCAGACTTGTCTTTATAAGGTGATATAGGATAAAAATTATAAGCTCCAATATTAATAAAAGTAAGATCAATTGGTCCATATTTATTACCTATATCTTTATAAATATTTCCTATTCCTGTGTCACAAGCAAATAAAATTTTTTTATCATGATACTCAATTAAAAAATTACCCCACAATGTTTTATTAGTATCGGTTAAACTTCTTTTTGACCAATGAACTGCTGGAAGAAAAGTAATTTTTAATTTTTCATTGATGATTATCTCATCATACCAATCCATTTCATTGACATTATTATAACCATTTCCAGTAAAATACTTACCAAGTTTTAATGGAAGCATAACTTTAACATCTTTGTAGGGAAATTTTCTAATAGTCTTCATATCCTGATGATCGTAATGATTATGAGTTAATAAAAATAAATCAATTTTAGGAATTTCATTAAGTTTTAATGCTGGTTCTGTGTATCTTTTTGGGCCAAATATAAATGGACCTGCATTTTTAGAAAAAATAGGATCTGTTATTATTGTTGAATCCCCTAATTTAATTAGAAATGTAGCATGTCCCATCCAGGCAATATAGTCATGATCTTTGAATTTTTTTAAATCTGATAATACTTTTTCTTTATTAATAACATGATCTTTTGGAACAGACATATTAAGTTTCTTTTTTTCTTGATTAAAAATCTTAAATGACCATTTAAAATTTGTGTCTCTCTTAGGAGATCCTTCTGGATTTCTAAATGTTCCATCTGGTAAATGATGATAAGGAATTTTTTCCATAGAAATAGATATACAATTATAAGCAAAAAATAAGAATAAAAAACTAATGAATTTAAAAAATTTTATATTCACTATTTTTGGTAATTGAATTAATTTACAAAAGTTTTTCACCATTCATACTATGAAATTTAATTAACATTTCTGTAATAGGTGAAAGTGTCACTAGTTTATTGAAAATAATTCTCATTTATCTGCACATTATGGTATTTAATCATCTTTACTTGAGATAAAAAAATATTTTTTGTATAAATTTTAATGAACAAAATAGCATTAATTCATTGTGGCTGCCATAAAACAGGTTCAACAACTTTTCAACACATATTAAAAAAAAATCAAAAAAAATTAAATTATTATATACCAAAAACTTTTAGACTTAAATTTTATCCTATTAATCATGCTCCTTTAGCATGGAAAATAATTAAAGATGAAAGGCTAGATAAATTTAGTAATAAAATAAATGATTTAAAAAAAGAAATTAAAAATAAAAAAAAAATTTTATTAACCTCTGAAGATTTTGCTCTCGTATTATCAAATCCCAAAACCAAAAAAATATTCGAAAAAATTTTTTCAAATTATAAAATAATTTATATTTGTTTTTTCAGATATGATTCAACTAGAGAATTGACTTTGATAAATGAATTTAGATATCATTATCGTTCAATAAAAAAATTTAAAACTATTTATGATTTATTTATTTTAAAAATAAATGGTTTAATAAAACATTCCATATATAATAGTTTAGAGAAATGTTACTATTATACTTCTCACAAAAAAATAGTTAAATCTTTCCTAAAAAAATCTAATGGTAAGTTTTTTATTTTAAGATTTAATAATAATTCAAACATAAAAAAACTTCTTAAAAAAATTATAATTTTTAAAAAGTTTTCTTTTGATAAAAAAAATATTAATACTAGAAAAAATAAAAAACTTTATAAGTTTCTTAAAATTTTAATAAAATCGAAAAAAATATTTGTAAATGAAAATAGAAACTATAAACAAGTAGAAATCTTAAACAAAATTTTATAACTAAATCTTAGAACTTTTATTGGAAAAAATCATTCTTTATATTAAGAATTTTAAAATAATTTTTCAGTTAATTTAAATAATTTAAAAATATAAAAGTGTTAAAATACCAAATAAAACAAGTATAAATGTAAAACTAATAATTAAATTTATTTTAATATTAAATTTCTTATAAACAAAATCATTAATTTTATCCCAAAATAAAATAATTAAAAAAAATAATATTGCTGGAAGAATAAACTTAATCATAATTATTTATCTTTAACATATATCGAAACACCTCTAGAATTAATATCTACATCAAATTTTTTATGTAATGGTGGAAAAGCTCTTTGAGAACAATCTAATCGATCACATGTTCTGCAAGAAACTCCAATAGGAATTTCTGAAGATTTATCATTTATATTTAAATTTTCTGTATAAATAAAGTCTTTAGCATATTTTGCTTCACATCCTAATCCAATAGATAAAATGCTTTTTGATTGACCAAAACGTCCAATCCCTTTTTCAACAGTTCTAGCGATGCAAACGTATTTTTCTCCATTAGTCATTTTGCTTACTGCCGCTTGAATAACTCCAGGTCTAGTAAAAGCTGAATAAACATTCCACCGTGGACAAGCTCCACCATATCTTGGAATTTCGATTCCAGATAATGAAAATCTTTTTGAAATATTTCCTGCCATATCAACTCTTAAAAAATGAAATGGAATGCCAAGTAATTTTGGATCTTGTAAACATGTCACCCTATGCGCAACTTGTTCAAATGAAGTTGCAAAAGTATTTTGCAAAAGTTCTAAATCATATTTAAGTTTTTTACATTCTGAATGAAAAGGTTTATAGGGCATCAATATTGCAGCACCACAATAATTTAATAAAGCAACTTTAGTTAATTTTTTTGACTCTTCAGATGGAAATATGAATTTAGATAAATATTCTTCTATTTCTTTATTTGCACCTTCTTGAGCAATTTGAGCTGCTGCATGAAGTTTTTTTGTTTCTAAAGAACTGTAATCACTTAACAATAATTCTTTTTTATTTTTATTAAAAATTTTTGAAAATGGTTTATCTTCTTCAGGAATAACATCTTTAACATCTATTTGATATTCTGATTTTAAATAATCGCACAGTGCTATGTATCTTGTTCTGTTATTTTTTTGAACATTATCAAAAACTTTGTTTGCAAAGTCTTCTAGTTTAGGAAAATAATTCTTATTTTCTTGAAGAAAATCTGAAATAACTTCTCCAGGAAAAGAATTTTTACGATTATCAACTATCTTGCCTGATATTTTTTCTATTTTATTAACTAATTCGTGATCTTTTTTTTTTAAAATATCCCCAAGTCTCACTATAGCTTTGCCTATTTTTGGATTAGTGCTTACTAAATCTTTAACCTCTGGACTTAAAATATCTAAATCTTCAAACAACTTGTCATCCAAAATTTCAGATAATGTATTTTCCAAATTTATGTCAGTTTTTAAGGTTAATTGAGAAAGTTCAATATTCAATTTTTCACAAATTTTAAGTAAAAGATCTCCATCTATCTTTCTTTTTCCACCTTCTATTAAATTTAAATAACTTGGTGAGATATTAATCTCCTCAGCAAGTTTATTAGCTTGAAGACCTAGTTGTCTTCTAAAAGCCTTAATTTTTGGCCCAATTTTTAAATTTAATTGACTCATATTTTCTATATGTAAATTTTGTCAATTTATTTTTACAACTATTTTCTTTAATTTACAAGCTTTTTTACCTTTTATATAGATTTTGTAAATCCTGTAAATTATATTATTTACATGGATGATAAATTAAAAAATAATGAAAATGAAGCTCAAATCATAAAACTCGAAGATATTACTAGAAATAATAACAGGGGTATCTATATGAGAGATGATCATTGTGATTGGGGTTCAAGCGGAATGAAAGATCTAGTAGAGACCCTAAACGACTCAAACTAAATCTTATTCTTTCAACTTAATTCATTATATTAAATTAACAATATTTTAATTTTATATTTTATTAATAATGAGTGCAGAAAACATCTCTTATAATTTAAAAAGATTTGCTGGAATAAAAAAAGATTATACACTTAAAGATGTAGAAAGACTTCGTGGTTCAATCAAAATTGAATATTCTTTATGTAAGCAACAATCAACTAAATTGTGGGATTTATTAAACACTGAACCCTATATCAACACATTAGGATCTTTATCAGGTAATCATGCAGTTCAACATGCTAAAGCAGGTTTAAAGGCAATATATTTAAGTGGTTGGCAAGTAGCTGCGGATGCAAATAGCGCTGGTGAAATGTATCCTGACCAATCTTTATATCCTTACGATAGTGCACCAAAATTGGTTGAGTCAATGAATAACGCGTTAATTAGAGCTGATCAAATTCAACATATGGAATTGATGGATGGTGAAATGAAAAAAGAAAAAAAAGTTGATTATATGTTGCCAATAATTGCTGATGGTGAAGCAGGATTTGGTGGTCCACTAAATGTTTTTGAACTTGCAAAAAAATTTATCAAAGCAGGCGCTGCTGGCGTTCACTTTGAAGATCAGCTAGCTAGTGAAAAAAAATGTGGTCATATGGGAGGTAAAGTTTTGGTACCAACTGGAACAATGATTAAAAATTTAAAAGCTGCGAGATTAGCTGCTGACATAGCTGATGTACCATTAATTATATTAGCAAGAACAGATGCAAATGCAGCAAAGCTAATTACTAATGATCATGACGATAATGATAAGCTTTTCTTAACTGGTGAAAGATCTCCAGAAGGTTTTTATTATGTAAAGGCAGGAATTAATCAAGCTATATCTAGAGGATTAGCTTATGCACCTTACTCAGATTTAATTTGGTGTGAAACAGCTACACCTAATCTTGAAGAAGCTAAAAAATTTGCTGATGCTATACATGAAAAATTTCCTAGTAAACTTTTAGCATATAACTGTTCTCCATCATTTAATTGGAAAAAGCATTTAACTGATAAAGAAATCGCTACTTTTCAACAAGAAATTAGTAAATTGGGTTATAAGTTTCAATTTATAACTCTTGCAGGATTTCATACTCAAAATATTGCAATTTTTGAGCTTGCAGAAAAATATAAAAAAGAGGGTATGTCTGCTTACTCAAAAATCCAAGAACAAGAATTTGCACGTGAAAAGGACGGGTACACAAGTGTGAAGCATCAAAGAGAAGTTGGTACTTCTTATTTTGATGCAGTTTCGAACACAATTACCAGCGGTAAAAGCTCTACCACGGCAATGGATGGTTCAACTGAGTCAGAACAATTTTAAAAAATTTCCTCTTTAACTTAAATTTTAACAGATCTATGATTGGGCCAGTTATATTTGTTTATCTCTAATTCTTTATATTATAACCCTTTTTTAAGATTATAGAGACTGTAGTTACGCAAATTACCAAAAATAAAACCATTAAACTTATACTTATCCAAATATTAAAATCAGATATTCCATAAAATGAAAAACGTAGTCCGTTAATTAAATAAACTACTGGGTTAAAATATGTAACCACTTGCCAGAATTCAGGTAACATATCTAACGAGTATAAACTACCACCCAAAAAAACCATTGGAGTTATAACAAACGAGGGAACGATAGACATTTGTTCAAAATTTTTACTTAATAAACCAATCAAAAAACCAAACAAGGCAAATGTAAAAGAGACCAATATTAAAAGAAATATCATTAAAAGTGGATATTGAACCCTTACATCAACAAAAAACAAAGAAGTCGTAAATATCACAATTCCAACTATAAGTGTCTTTGTTGCTCCAGCACTAACAAAAGCTACTACTATTTCAAAAGTAGAAATAGGCGCAGCCAATATCTCATAGATAGTTCCATTAAATTTAGGAAAAAAAATTCCAAATGATGTATTGCTTACTGATTGAGTTAATAATGTTAACATTAATAGACCAGGTACAATGTAAGAACCATAACTAACTCCATCAATGTTTTGAACATAGCTACCAATGACTGAGCCAAAAACTATAAAATATAAAGATGTAGATATAACTGGAGACAAAAGTGATTGACCTAAAGTTCTTCTAAATCTATCCATCTCATGAAAATAGATTGCTTTGAATCCGTAGTAGTTAAATTTCATTATTTTCTTTAACCAATGTAACAAATATTTTTTCTAGATTACTTTGCTCTGTTTTAAGATCTCTTAAATTTAATCCGGAATCTTTCAAATCTTGTAAAAGATTTGTTATTCCTGTGCGATTTTCATTCAAGTCATAAGTATAATATAAATTCGTTTTATTTTTTCCAATTTCCAAACTATATTTTTTTAAAGAATTAGGAACTTTGTCAATTGACTCTTGCAATTCTACAATCAAAGTTTTTTTTCCCATTTTTTTTAAAAGCTCATTTTTTTTTTCTACTATTATAATTTCGCCCTGATTTATAACACCAACTCTATCTGCTATTGCCTCAGCCTCTTCGATATAATGAGTAGTGAGAATTACAGTTACACCTGTTTCTCTTAAAGATGCAACTACCTTCCACATATCTTGTCTTAACTCAACATCAACACCTGCTGTTGGTTCATCTAAAAATAATATTTCAGGTTCATGAGAGAGAGCTTTAGCTATTAAAACTCTTCTTTTCATTCCTCCAGATAATTGGCGAAGGATTAAGTCTTTTTTATCCCACAAACTAAATTGTTTTAAAATTTTTTCTATATGAATTGGATCTGGTTTTTTTCCATAAAGTCCTCTTGAGTAAGAAACATTATTAAAAACTGTTTCAAATGTCTCTAAAGTGAGCTCTTGAGGAACTAATCCAATTTTAGATCTTGTTTCTCTATAATCATCTATAATATCATAATTATCTACTGTTACTTTGCCAGATGATGGCTTTACTATTCCACAAATGATATTTATCAGAGTTGTTTTTCCAGCCCCATTAGGACCCAACATTGCAAAGATTTCACCTTTTTTGATGTTTAAGTTTATTTCTTTTAGCGCCTCAAATCCATTATCATAGATTTTGGATAAATTATTAATGATAATCTGATCATTTGACATATAGATTCTGATATATAGAGACAATTTGATTGATTACAATGAGTTTAAAGTGGTCTAAGACATTATATGAAAAAAATTTTAACATTCTTTTTTTGTGTTATCGTTTCAAATGCTATTGCTTTTGAAAAAGAAACAACTTTTAATAAGGAGTTGTTCGATAAAGCTCAATCAGACGGTAAGGTTGTGGTTATTAGTTCTTGGATTAAATATTGTTCATCTTGTGCAGGGCAAATGAAAATTTTGAAGGAAGCAAAAAATGACGGTAAATTAAATGATATTAAGTTTGATAATATTGAATATTTTTCTTTTGACGTAACAAACAAAAACATAGCTGATTTATTTAATGTCCAATATCAAACAACCCTATTAATTTTCAAAAATAATAAGGAAATTTATAGAAGTCTAGGTGAGACGACTAAAAACCTCATTTATGAAGCTATAAAATCCTCAATTTAGAACTTATAACTTTTTTATTTTTAAAAACACTGCTGGCAAAAAGGTTGCGGTTAAAAAAGATAGAAACAATAAAGATTGGGCAACAAAAGGACCAAATACTTCTGTGGGTAATAAGACTCCTACTAATAAGCTTTTTGAAAAATCTGGAAATGGAAATATTAAAAATCCTGTTGATAATCCAATTAAGATTGAAACATAAGCTGTTTTTTCATTTATTGTTTTATTATAAAAACTAAAAAATACAGTTAAAACAAATGCACAACAAAATAAATCAGCTAGTAGAAATAGATACAAAATATCAAATCCTTTTGAAGAAATAATAAAAGCTATTATCGACAAAAAAATAATGAAATATTTAGATAATTTTAAATAATCAGTTTTTTTAGCAAAATTAAATGTTGCCTTGCCATCAACAACAAACAAGCTTGAAATTGCATTTACTAAAGTATCTACTGTTGAAATAGTCAAAGCTAATCCAAGTATTACTACCATTAATGACAATAATTCAGTTTGTTCTTTTAGTAATAATGAAAAAAATCCAAGATCTGGTCTATTAGTAGAATCAATCGAAAACGATACCATTCCAATAAACCCCATAAAAAAAACTATTGGTAAAATAATAAAAAAAGCAATTATCAAACTTTTTTTGAGAGTTTTGTAATCTTTTGCAGCATAAACTCTCTGCCAATTTCCTTGATGAAATAAATTGGTTGCTGCCACAGCAATAAAAAAAGTTAAACCAGCAGTATAACTAGGCATATAAGAAGAACTTAATAGATGGGGATTTTTTTTTTCTATAAATTCAAAAGAAAATTCACTACCCGTAAACTTTGTAATATAAAAAATTGAAATTAAAAGTAACAATACAATTACAATCATTTGAATATTATCAGTGAAAATAGATGCTCTCAATCCACCATATAAAGTGTAAGTTAATGTAGTTAAAAGAACAATTAAGGCTGTAATCCAAAGTTTAGTTCCAGATATATAATTTATTAAAATAGCTACTGCAGTAACTTCAGCACACAAAAAAATAAACATGTAAAAAATTGTCATCAGCAAAATAAGTTTGAACAAACTATTTCCAAATTTGCTTCTCATAAATTCAATTAAAGAAGATCCTTTAGGAAATTCCTTACGAATTTTATGACCTAGATAAATTAAAAAAATCATTGGAAAAGCTGTTCCTAATGCATAACCAATTACAGCACCTATTCCACCCCAGGTAGCCGCAGCTACAGGACCAAATAATATCCATGCTCCTAATGCTGAAGCTACTAGACTAGTAGTAAGTGAAAACAAGCCAACATTTCTGTTAGCAGTTAAGTAATTGTTAATATCTTGAAATTTTTTACAATGATAAATGCCCAATATAACAAATATTAGACTTAAAATAATTATAAGAAATAAAGATATCGATTGACTTAAAAAATATGATTTCTCCATTTTTCCCTTTCTGAATTACCGGACAGGTTCTTAGGGTATAATCTCAGTCCTTTAAGACACCCCTTTTTTAATTTTATTATACCTTTAAAAATATTACTAGTATTATTAAAAAAGTTTTTAGATTAAATATTTAAAAATATGTATAATTAAAGATTATCAAGCAAATAAGAAAAACTTTTATTTTTCATTGATTTGATTTGTTATCTATAATTTCTATCATACATTTAGTGGCATATTCTCGCCATTCAGATGAATTTTTACCTTTAAGACTTTTAAGGTGATCTCTATTATTCTGAATATGTTCTTTATATTGAAGTTTATCTTCGCCATGTAAATTTGATTCCATTTCAACTAAATTAATTTCCATAGCATTAATCCAATTATTTCCCAATTCTACACACTTTTTGTCATCTTTTTCATCACAAATTTGTTTAAAAAAATTAAAAATGACATCATCTGTTTTAATTGAACTATTCATTATTTTTACATTCTCCAATAGATCCTAAAATACAATTAGAACCATCTATCCATATAGAATTATTTAAATTGGCTCCATCAAATGATGCATTGGTAATGTTAGCACCAGTAAAATTAGCTCCAAATAAATTACTATCTTTAAAATTAGTTTCAATTAAAGAAGAACCTTTAAAATTAGCTCTTGTAAGATTGGCACTTGTAAAATTTGATTTCTCAAAATTTCCTCCTTCTAAATTTGCCTCATATAAATTTGATCTAAAAAAAGAAGCTTCAGCAAAATTACCATTTGATAAATTGGTATTCATTAAAATTGATTTATCTAAATTTACCTTTATAAAACTTATAAATGAAAAATCAGAATTTGGTGCATAAGCTCTACTAAGATCTTGTTCTTCTGAGAATTGACAAAAAGAATAATCAACTCCATCTCCTAAAGGATCATCACATGCTGAAAATGAATGATTTATGAAGAAAAGTATAAAAAAAATTATTAAAAATTCTTTTTTCATAGTTAAAGCTAACAAATAATCTTTAAATTGACAACAATTCAAAAATTTTTAAAAATATTTAAAATAAAATATTTCAAATTACTTTCTTAATATTATACATTTTAATTTATCATTAAATTGTATCAAATTATCATATTTTTCATCAATTTCTTTCAAACCTAAGTGTAGTTCTTTTTTAGAAAAATTCAAAAGTGTTGTTATATATCTATTATTAATCATTTCTAAATATTTTTTTTTAGATAATTTTACTGTAAAGCTAAAATTTATTAATTTTTTTTTTTTGAATTGCTTAAAAATTAATCTAAATATTTTTTCATCCCTTAATAAAGATTTATTTAATTTTAATTTCATCTTTGAAAAAGTTGGTAATTCATTTTTTTTTGTTTCTAATGAAAATATAAAAATTTTTCCTTTTGGATTTAAACTTTTTATTGATAATTTTAACAATTTTTCAATATCATTTATTTTAAATAAATGAATCGTTTGTTTTATTAATATCAAATCAAATTTTTTTTTATTTCTTTTTAAAAATTTTAATCCTTCGTTTTTTTCAAAAAATATTCGTTTGTCACTATCTTTATGCTTTTCAATATCCAAACCTAAAGGTTTATTTTTTAAATTTAATATGCTTGATAAATTTCCTAGAATTTTACCTCTACCACATCCGATATCTAAAATTTGAGAATTTTTATCTAATTTAATTTGTTTTAATAAAAAACTATTAAAAGATTGAATATAATTATTTGATGAGAGCCAAGTTTTGTTATCCCAGTTTTTTAATGACACACAATATTAAATTTTTTTAATCTCCAATAATTATATGGCCATGGAGTCAGAAAACCAACTAAAAGCATAATTGGTATGACCCACCATGTTAAAATAGCTCCACCAGTTAAAAAATAATCTGTAGCATTCATCATAATTTCCATACTGATCATTGATATAAAGCTCATTCCAATTGCTGTTTTAAAAGCTTTAGAAAAATCAAGATTTTGCCTTAGTAAGACTATTGTTTCTAGCATAACACTAGTAATCAAACCATTTAAGACTGCTAAAGTCATAATTCCTAAAATTGGAAATGAAATTTCAGTTAATTGGAAAAATAAAATAGTTCCAAAATCACCAATTGCACAACCTAATAAACACCATGCAGTATTTTTAGCACTTCTTTTCCATGTATGATTACATGACCAATTAAAAGTGGGGTTAACTATATTATCCATTAGATTAATCTATAATAACTTTAGCAATCATTCCAGCTTGATAATGTCCAGGAACATTACATGCAATTTCAATGTTAACCGCATTATAAAATTTCCAAATGATATTTCCTTTTTGTTTGGGTTCTAACAAGATACTGTTACTATGAGAATGACCCATAGATTTATCTATCTTTGCCATCTTTTTCATTTTATCTTTGTCAATTAAGTCACTTAAAAGAATTTCATTTTCCACCATTTTTTCCATTTCAAGCTGATGTTCTATATGCATCTTTTGGTTAGCTATATTAAATTCATGAACTAATTTTCCAACATTTTCTACTTCAAACTTAATAGTTTCTCCAGTTTTTATCTTAAATGAACTAGGATAATAATAATTGTCATACATAAAAACTTTTATGACGCGAGTTACATCATTTAAGTTACCTTTGGAACCAATCTTCATGTTTTCATCTGCTAATGCAAATGAACTTAAAAATAATACAATTAATAAAGTTATTATTTTATTCATATATAAAAAATATTTTAAAATTATATTTAAACAATGGGTCAATTTGTACTTTTATGCTATTATGTTAATATGATTTTTAAACAATTATTCGATACCAAGTCTTCCACCTATACTTATTTAATATCTTCTGGACATGGAAGAGAAGCTTTGATTATAGATCCTGTAATTGAAAATGTGAATGAATATATAAATTTACTTAATGAACTTGATTTAAAATTAGTAAAGGTCATAGATACTCATATTCACGCTGACCATATAACTGGTGCTTCAAAACTCAAATGTATAACAAAATGTTCGACAATCATGGGTGAAAATACACCAGCAGATACAGTAGAAATTAAAGTTAAAGATGACGAATATATTAATTTAGATAATTTCAAAATTAGAGCAATGTACACTCCAGGACATACGTCAGATAGTTATAGTTTTTTGATGAATAATTACCTTTTTTCAGGTGATACACTATTAATTAACGGAACTGGTAGAACTGACTTTCAAAATGGTAATGCTAAAGACTCTTATAATTCTATATTCAATAAACTATTAAAATTGCCTGAAGAAACTCTTTTATATCCAGCTCACGATTATAAAGGCCAAAAAGTGAGTACAATTGGAAAAGAAAAAAAATATAACCCTAGATTACAAGTTAACAATGTTGATCAATATATTGAGATAATGAATAATTTAGATTTAAAAAAACCCGCACAGTTGGAAACTAATGTATCCAGAAATATTAATTTAGGAGCTTAAAAATAAAATCTATTTAAACTCTTTTTTTACCTTGTACAATTCTATCTAATAATAGTGCAACAAACAAAATAGCTATACCTGCTAAAATACCTTGTCCAACGTTAGCATATTGTAAAGCTTCAAGTACATCTTGGCCCAAGCCTTTGGCTCCTATCAAAGAAGCAACTACCACCATTGCTAAACTTAACATAACTGTTTGATTAACACCTGCTAATATAGTTGGTGTAGCAAGAGGAATATCGACTTTAGTTAACAAATACCATTTTGATGCTCCATAAGCTATCGCTGCTTCTCTTATATTTTGTGGTACACCTTTAAGACCTAATACTGTTAATCTTACTACAGGAGTTCCTCCAAAAATCATTGTTATAATTACTGCAGCAACCTTGCCCGTACCAAAAAAAGCAATAACTGGGATCATGAATACAAATGCAGGCATAGTTTGCATAAAATCCATTATTGGTCTGATAAATGAATAAAATCTTGGTCTAGTTGAACAATAGATTCCAAGTGGAATTCCAATTATAATACTCAGAAGAGCTGCAGTACCTAGCAAAGCTAAAGTAGTCATAGCTTTGATCCAAAAACCTAAAAAACCCATATATGCTAAAAATGCCCCAGAATAAATAGCTGCTCTAGCTCCAGCTGATAAGCCAGTTAATAAAACTATGGAACTAATAATTACTATCCATGGAGTTTTAACAAACAATAGTTCTAAAGAATCTAAAACAGACCTTATTCCGTAAGTAATTGCGTCGAATAGTTTTTCACCTTTTATAACTGCATAATCAAAAGCTCCCTCAACACCTGCTATAGATTTTAATCTTATGTCTGGATGAGTTGGAAAATCTTTCATTATTTCCATATAATTTGGAAAACTATAATGAATAGTTGAAAATAAAATAATCACAAAAGCAAAAGAAATACTTAATGTATAATTTTTAATGTGCATTCCTGGGTCTATTGTTTTGTCAGATAACCATTCGGAATATCTTTTTTCTAAAATAGAATTTGCAAAGATTGCTTGGGCAACTCTAATTCCTAAAAATAATAATATACCTCCAATAGCTATCCAAAAGCCTAAAGCCTCAATTCTTTGAGCCTCCATTACATAGCCAGCTATAGAGTCTTCTAAAGATTTAATTGTTCTCTCAAACATTTCAACTTTATCTGAATTTTTTTCAATGGCTGCTTCTAATTGTTTTTGCCTAAATTCTATAGTTGATTTTATTTTGTCTATTTTAACATAAGCATCAGCACTAATATTTCCAAAAAAACCTCTGACAATTTGAACAACAGCAAATGTTTCTATAATTAAAAAAGCTAACGCCCAATTCCAAATATTTCTAAAACTATACCAAAGGGAACCAAGTAAAAATGTATTGAAGTTGAATGAAAAAACATATCTTGAACTATTACCTATTTTATTAAATTCATTAATATAGTAATTGGGGTTAGTTTTTACAAAATTTCTTATTTGCTCATCATTAGATATTTCTATTTCTTTTCTGTTATTCATCATGACCTTCCACAACAGATCTTAGTAAATCCTTTTGAGAAATAACTCCTAACATTTTTCCATGATTATTCTTGATTATTATTGGGGCGTTATTCTTAACTGATTTTTCAATTAATTTAGTTAATAAATCATTTTCTTTCATCTCAATTGAATTTTCAGGAATTGGCCCGTTTTCTTTTTCAAAAAGTTCCTTTGGTTTCATAATTGTTTTTGCCTCAACAACTTTCAACCTTGAAATTCCTTTAACAAAATCAGCAACATAACCATCTGAGGGATTCATAACTATTTCTTCAGGGGTTCCAATTTGGATAACCATTCCATCTCTCATAATTGCTATTCTATGACCAACTTTTACGGCTTCATCTAAATCATGAGTAATGAACACTGTTGTTTTTTTCATTTGTTTAGAAAGATTAATAAATTCAATTTGCAATTGTCTTCTTATTAGTGGATCTAAAGCACTAAATGGCTCATCCATTAACAAAACTTCAGGGTCTGCTGCTAATGCTCTTGCAAGACCTACACGTTGTTGCATTCCACCTGAAAGTTCATGAGCATATTTATTTCCCCATCCCTGTAATTCAACAATATTTAAAATTTTATTTGCTTGTTCATATCTTTGATTTTTATTAATACCTCTAATTTCTAATGGCATTGCAATATTATCAATAACGGATCTATGAGGCATTAAAGCAAAATTTTGAAATACCATTCCAATCTTTTTATTTCTAAATTCTTGTAAATCTTTTTTATTAAGCTGCATAATGTCTTGACCATCTACTAAAATTTGACCTGAGGTCGGCTCAAGCAATCTATTTATGTGTCTTACTAGAGTAGATTTTCCACTCCCTGATAAGCCCATTACACAAAATATTTCTCCTGACTTAACATCAAAAGAAACATCTGACACTCCTATTACTGAGTTATATTTTTCTAAGGCGTCTGTTTTTGAAATTTTTTGATTTTGAATTGCATCCAATGCCTCTTTAGAAGTATTACCAAATACTTTCCAAACATTTTTAATTTGTATATCACGACCTGAACTCTCTGAAGACATATGATTTAATACCTGGCAGAGTAATCTGCCAGGTAAATACTATTTAACAGTTGTTTATTATAAACCTAACCAACCATCAACTGTTTTTGAATTTTCTTCCATCCACTGTCTAGCTACTTCTCCTGGATCTCTTTTTTGTACAGAAACTTCGTACGCCATCCAAGAAACATCGTCTGCAGTAATTTGGAAATTATTGAAAAACTCAACAATTGCTGGTGATTTTTTTTCTAATGATGTAGCCCATCCAATTTGGATTTGCTTAAGTGCATCTTTAGAAGCAACATAAGATTTTTTGTACCAATCAGCATCTGCTTTTGGTTGTATCATTTTATATTTAGCCGGATCATATTTAGGTTCTTCCAACATTACTACGTCAGCCATTCCCCAAATTGCGTGAGGCTTGTAACAATAAAATGCATAACCTTCGCCTTTTTTGATTGAGTCAAGAACTCTAGCATTTTTAACTGCTTCTGCAGCTCTGATAGGTTCTATACCTGCATCATATAATTTATAATCTCTAAGTTTTACTTGGTTAACATTAGCTGATGCCCAACCATCGGCTCCTATCCAAAATTCACCTTTGCCATTTCCATCACTATCCATTGATTTCACAACTTCTGGTCTTCCTAAATCCTCAATCGCAGTGATTTTCATTTTTTTTGCAAATTGTTGAGAAACACAATAACCTTGATTACCTTCGTAAGGTTTACTGCTTAATTTTAAAGTTCCTTTTGGAACTAAATCATTTGTATAAGCTTCTTGATTTGGTAACCAAATATCAGGATGAACATCGATCTCTCCTTTTCCTCTGTCAATAGCTGCATAAATTGCAGTATTATTTCCTGGAACAAGTTCTGCTTCTCCACCCATTCTATCAGTAACTACTGCCGCAAGTAAATTTGCTATTGCTGTAGCACCTGTCCAGCCTGGATCTCCGATTTTAACTTTTTCAGCAAAACTTGAAAAAGATAGAAATGTAGTGATCAAACCAGCAACTAATGTACTTTTTAATATCCTCATTTTTTCCCCTCTATTAAATTTAATAAAAAAAGATTAGCACTTATAATCAATCTCAGAAACATAATTAAAGAGGACAAAATTGACCAGTTAATTAAATTTTTTAAGAATTTTAAGGTATTTTAGAACTTAATTTGTTATTTTTTAAAAAATAAAGAGGCCATTCCTATAAAAATCTTAAATCCATCTAAAAGTGGATTAACTTTTTTCTTCCCTCCAATTCTACCTCTTTCATAGCAAGGATAAGAAACACATTTTAGATTTTTTCTTTTAGCTTTTATTGGAAGTTCAATACAAAATTTAAAATCTGAAGATTTTAAATTTAAATCTTTAATTAATTTAGTTTTCCCAATTAAATAAGTATATAAAATATCAGAAATCTTTAAACCAAAAAAAATTTTTCCTATAAATGTAAATATATAATTTCCAACTAATGTAATAAAGTCATCATCATCACTTCCTGCATTTTTCATATATCTTGAGCCAAAAACAATATCTTGATTATTATTATTAATTTCATTTAACATTCCACTTATTTCATTAGGATTCATAGAACCATCAGCATTAATAATACAAAATAATTCTGTTGTAATATGATTTATTCCTTCAATTAAAGCACTTCCATACCCCATTTGTTTTTGACATAAAATTTCTATATCATCAAATTTATTTATTGAATCAATTGTTTTTTTGTCATTTGCATCAAGAACAATTAATTTTTTATATTTATAATCTTTCAATTCTTCTAAAAAAATTGGAAGAGACTCTGATTCAAATTTTGCAGGTATTAATAAAGTTAAACTACTCATGTTTATTAAAAGTTTTATATCTTGTATTAATAAAAAGCATATCCTTATAATGAAGTGTTGGAAAATAAAAACTTTTAATTAATTGAAAATTATACTTTATTAATAGTTTTTTTACTTTATCAAAATTATTTTGATATTGATTAGAAAATTGATGTTCTACTAAAATATATTTTGCATCTTTAATTTTATTTTTTGCTCCTTTTAAAACACTATATTCATATCCTTCTACATCTATCTTTAAAAAACTATTCTTAATATTTTTATTTTTAAAAAATCCATCAAATGTTTTTTGATTTATTATTAAAAATTTTTTATTTCTTTCATCTTTTAAAATCATATTTTTTAATTTTAAATATTTAGATTTTTTATTAAAAGACGATATTGTTGAATTGTAGCTTAAATTGGATAAAAAAAGTTTCTTCTTTGAATTATTTTCACCTAATGCAAAATCAAATAATAAAATTCTTTTATTGGATTTGAAATTTTTAAATAATCTTTTAAATAAAATTTTATTTGGCTCAAAACAATAAAATCTTTCTATTTTTTTTATTTTCAAAAATCTAGAAATAAATTCACCTTGATGTGAGCCTACATCTATCATTACTTTAAATTCCAAATTTTTCGCGTAGTGAAATATTGAATTGTAATGGAAATTACTAAAATAGTTAAAAAACTTTTTTAAAAACATCGAGTATATGTACAGTATTATCTAAACTAAATTTAATAAATACCTTTTAATAACTACTGTTTAATGATTTTAAAATAACTTTGTTTTAATGAGCTAAAACCTCCTTCAATGTGAGAAACTTTTTCAAAACCCATATCTTTTAGAGATTTTGCTGAAAGAGCTGATCTTAAACCTCCTGCACAGAATAAAACCATTTCTTTATTTAAATCTAATTTTCCTTCTTTAAAATAGATACTTCCTGGGTCTAACCAAAATTCTAACATTCCTCTTGGAATATGGTTCGAGTTTTCAACTCTACCTTCTTTTTCTAGTTCTCTAATATCCCTAATATCAATTAAATTACATTTATTTTCTTTTACTAATTCATAAGCTTCGTCAGTACTTATGGTTTTTATTTCTTTTAAAGCCTCTTGAACTAAAGTTTGTGATGATTTTATTGTCATAATTTATATTTATTATATTTATATTATTTTTACTAATTATTTCTTACGTTAAATAATAATCATAAATTCTCTCAACTAAGTATTAGGGTTATTTTTTTCACTAATAATTTAAGAACTAGAAGAAAATTAAATACCAGTATGATGCCAAACCAAAAAAAATTGTTGCCAATATATTTCTACTAATAATACCGATACCCATCGCTATAATTGCGGCCAAAATTTTTGGATTATTTTCAAGCTGAAATGTTCCTGAATTATCTAAAAAAATAGCTGGAAATATAATTGCAGGAAAGATTGCTGAAGGCACATATGACAAGACTTCTCTTATTCTTTCATTAAACATTTCTTTTTTAAGAAGAGCTATCATTGTAAATCTTGTTAAAAAAGTAATTATTCCACAATAAATTATTAATGATAAGTTACTCATAATTTTTTTTTAACAAATTTTGTTAATATAAATGCTGCAAATAATCCAGCTATAGCTGCTAAAATAACATACGCTTTAAATGGAATTACTTGATAACCAAAAGTTGCAACTGATCCCGAAACTATAATTACAATTACATTTATTAATTTTCTAAAATCATTAACTAATAAAGCTAAAAATGTTAATGGTATCGCAAAAGTTAAACCAAGTTGTTCTGGAATTATTGATCCAAGATAAATTCCTATAATTGTAGTAATTTGCCATATTGTCCAACAATTTAGACCACCACCAATTAAATGAAAGTAATTATCTTTATCTCCTTTATTTTTTTTAAAATGATGGTTTGAAACTGCAAAAGCTTGATCAACAAGAAAATATGAAACAATTATTTTCCAAGTTAAGTTTAAGTCAGAAAGATGTTCAGATAAAACTGTTCCATATAATAAATGTCTTGAATTTACTGCACCCACGGAACTCAAAATAACTAGGGAAGAAGCTCCTGCTGAAAATAACTGAAGAAAAATTATTTGAGATGCGCCACCAAAAATAATGATAGACATAGCTATTGTAGTAAATGGTGTCAGACCTAAATCAATTGCTAATACTCCAAAAATGATTCCAAATGGAATAACCGGAATCATTAATGGACTTGTATCTTTTATACCCTTAAAGAAATTTTTTGATTTATTGTTCATTTGTATAAACTTTTATTAAAAGCAAACAATATGATCAATATGAATTGGTCTTTTGATACCAAATTTTTCATCTACTTCATGCTGATGAATGTGATGTGAGTGTACAAAAACTGGAATTAAAGTATTACTAGGAGCTTTAAGGGTATAGATAAAATTTGTACCCCTAAATTTTCTATCAACTACTTCAAGTTTTAAATTGCTTTTGTCATCATGTTCTAAATCTTCAGGCTGAATTAACAATTTTACATTTGATCCTTTTGGATAATTTTTTATAAAATTTCCATTTATTGTTCCTAAATCCTCACTCTCTAATGAGTTATCACCAGTTACTTTGGCAGGAATTAATATTCCTCTATTTAAAAAATTCACAACCTCAACTGAATTTGGAAAATGATAAACTTTATAAGGATCATCAAATTGCTTGAGCTCTTGAT
>MDSW01187728.1_pt1 | contig 19864 bp, 15 predicted proteins | sample 811171 | NCBI WGS metagenome assembly MDSW01 (sample SAMN05326641, study PRJNA326480) | marine metagenome | isolation source: seawater | place: Atlantic Ocean: North West | collected 2012 | reverse complement strand
GATAACTGGCTTAAACTTTTTTGGAGACAAACAAATCCAATCAAATTGACCACTAACTGGATAAGCACCTGAAGTCTCTAAATTAATTAAATAACCTTTTTTCTTTAAACTTAATGTCAAAATATCAAGATTCCACATCATTGGCTCCCCTCCTGTAATAACTATAGTTTTGTTATTATATAAATCTAATTTTGTTAATATTTGTGATATAGTCATATATTGATTTTCTTTTACTTCCCAACTATATTTAGTATCACACCATGGACAACCAACATCGCAGCCTGAAAGCCTTAAGAAAGTAACTTTCTTACCTGAAAAATAACCTTCGCCTTGAATAGAAGGAAATATCTCAGTTACAGGTAATTTATTTTTGTTAGACATAATATTAACTAAAAACGTTTTTTTTCGCCAACAAAGTATTCTTAAGTAAAGAAACTATTGTCATGGGACCTACTCCGCCCGGAACTGGCGTAATGTAACTGCATTTATTTGATACATTTTCAAAATCAACGTCACCCACTAATTTCCAACCTGATTTAGTTTTATTAGATTTAACACGATTAATTCCTACATCAACAATAACAACACCGTCTTTAACCATATCTTCTGTTATAAAATTAGGTTTACCTATTGCAGAAATAATAATGTCAGCATTATTACATATATGTTTAATGTTTTTCGTCTTACTATGAGCTAAAGTTACTGTACAATTACCAATTTTTTTGTTTTTTGATAGTAGAATGCTGATAGGGGTTCCAACTATGTGACTTCTACCCAGAACAACACAATTTTTACCATCTAAATCAAGATTATACCTTCTTAATAATTCAACAATACCAAAAGGGGTTGCAGGTATAAAACATGGTATATCAAGACACATTTTACCAAAATTTATAGGATGAAACCCATCTACGTCTTTATGCGGAGATATTTTTTCTAAAATTTTTTTTTCGTTAATATGATTAGGCAAAGGTAGTTGAACTATAAAACCATCTATATCAACATTTTTGTTTAAATTATCTACATGACTAATTAAATCTTCTTCTGAAACATCGTGATGTAATTTTATTAAAGAAGATTGAAAACCAACTTTATCACAAGCTTTTACTTTTGCTGAAACATAAGTTAAACTTGCAGGATTATCTCCAACTAATATTGCAGCTAAATGAGGAGGTCTATCTCCATTTTTAATTATTTCCAATACTTCTTGACTTATTTCTTCTTTTATTAAATCAGATGTCTTTTTACCGTTTAATAATATCATAAATTATTAATATTTGGAATATTACCACCACCTTTACCATTAAACATATTCATAATTTGACCCATTCCCATTTTACCTGATTGAACCATCTTCATCATTTTACTCATACCTTCAAATTGCTTTATTAAATTATTAACTTCTTGAATAGTTTGACCACTACCTGCAGCAATACGTTTACGTCTACTACCGTTTAAAAGATTAGGGAATCTACGCTCCTGCGGAGTCATGGAATATATAATACACTCTATTTTTTTAAAAGCATCATCATCAATATCCATGTCATTAACTTTGTTACCAACCCCTGGAATCATACCTGCTAAATCTTTTAAGCTACCCATTTTTTTAATTTGTGCTATTTGCTTCAAAAAATCATCAAACCCAAAAGAATCTTTTGCTATTTTCTTTTGTATTTTTTTTGCTTCTTCTTCATCAAATTGCTGCTGAGCTCTTTCGACTAAAGAAACTACATCACCCATCCCCAAAATCCTATCAGCCATTCTGTCAGGATGAAATATATCTAAAGCATCCATTTTTTCACCAGTACTTATAAATTTAATTGGCTTATTTACAGTTGATTTAATTGTTAAAGCAGCACCTCCCCTAGTATCACCATCTAACTTAGTTAAAACTACACCATCAAAATTTAATTTTTCGTTAAAAGATTTTGCTGTATTAACTGCGTCTTGACCTGTCATTGAATCAACAACAAATAAAATCTCGTCAGGAGAACATTCTTTTTTTAAGTTAAAAACTTCTGTCATCATAACTTCATCTACAGCTAAACGTCCAGCTGTATCTATTATAACAATATTATTATTGTTAGATTTAGCATGCTTTAATGCTTTGCTAGCTATTTCTATAGGGTTTTTACTTTCTATACTAAAAACTTCTACATCTATCTTTTCTCCTAAAACTTTAATTTGGTCTATTGCCGCTGGTCTATAAACATCACAAGCAACAAGCAAAGGGTTTTTACCTTTATTTTTCTTTAAATAATTAGCAAGTTTAGCTGAAAAAGTAGTTTTACCAGAACCTTGTAATCCTGCTATTAAAATAACATTAAAACTATTATTTATAGATATTTCTGAAGCAGAAGAACCCATTAAAGCAGCTAGTTCGTCTCTTACTATTTTCACCAATAACTGCCCTGGCTCAACAGCATCTAAAACCTTACGACCTAAAGCCTCATCTCTAACCTTATTTGTGAATTCTTTGGCGGTGTTGTAATCAACATCTGCTTGAATTAAAGCTCGTCTAATTTCTTTCATAGACTGAGCAACATTTATTTCCGTAATAGAGCCTTTACCTTTTAATACTTTAAAAGCTTTTTCTAATTTTTTAGATAAATTTTCAAACATAATTACATTTTTTGTGGAACAAAAATACCTAATAAATTCATTCCTGATTCAATCACTCTGCTAACCATATCAGATAATGCTACTTTAAAACAAACTTGATGTTCATCATCTAAAGACAGTATCTGATTATTTTGATAATAATTATTATACTCCTTAACTAAATCATAAACAAAATTAGCAATTAAAGATGGAGATAACAACTTAAATGAATCTTGAATGACTTCTGGATATTTTAAAATTATTTTAATTAATCTTACCTCCTGTTCAGTAATATTTAAGTCAGTTTTAAATTTAAAATTAGAAATACCTGATTTCAAAACTAAAGATCTAATTCTAGCGAATGTATATTGGATAAAAGGACCTGTATTACCATTAAAATCTATTGAATCTTCTGGAGAAAACATAATATTTTTTTTAGGATCAATTTTTAATAAATGATAACGTAAAGCTCCTTTCCCTATTAAACTATACAAATCATTTTTTGTATCATCAGACATATCATCTAACTTACCTAATTCCAAAGCAGTGGATCTAGCTCTACATACTATATCATCCAATAAATCATCTGCATCAACAACTTTACCCTCTCTTGACTTCATTTTACCAGATGGTAAATCAACCATCCCGTATGACAAATGATGACACTGATCAGACCATTTGTAATTTAATTTATTAAGTATATGAAAAAGTACTTTAAAATGATAATCTTGTTCATTACCAACAACATATATCATGCCGAAAAAATTATAATCTTGATTCCTCAAAACAGCTGTACCTAAATCTTGAGTAATATACAAAGAGGTTCCATCAGATCTTAATAAAATTTTTTTATCTAAACCAACATCCTCCAAAGAAACAGAAATAGAATTATCTTCTTCTTTTTTAAATATACCTGAATTTAATCCATCTAAAACTATCTTTTTTCCATACTTATAAGTTTCACTTTCATAATAATTTTTATCAAAACAAATATTTAGTTTTTTATAAGTTTCTTCAAAACCTTCATAAACCCATTTATTCATTTTTTTCCACAAATCAACAGTGTGCTTGTCATTTTGCTCCCATTTCAACAACATATCTTTAGCTTCTAACATAATAGGAGCCTTTAATTTGGATTCTTTTTCACTACAACCTGAATTAATTAAATCTTCTTGTTCTTTCTTATATTGTTTTTCAAACATTATATAAAAATGTCCCACAAAATGGTCTCCTTTCATATTCTTGTCACTAGGAATTTCTTTATTGCCAAATTTTTCCCAAGCAACCATAGATTTACAAATATGTATACCTCTATCATTAATTATTTGCACTTTACGTACTTCATGCCCATTAGCTTCTATTATTCTAGAAATAGAATCACCTAAAATATTATTTCTTATGTGACCTAAATGCAAAGGCTTATTTGTGTTTGGAGAAGAAAATTCAACTAAATACAAATTAGGTTCTTTTCTTTTTAAAAAACCGTAATTATCAGTACAAATAATTTTATCAAGATTTTGTAACCAAAATTTTTGATCTAACACAAAATTCAAAAAACCATGTACTAAATTACAAGATTTAATTGTGTCTATTTCTGAAGATATTTTATGAGACAAATCTTCACCTGTTTCTTTTAAAGATTTTTTTGATATTTTCAGTAAAGGGAATATAACTAAAGTAACATCTCCTTCAAACTCTTGTTTTGTGTAAGAAAACTGCAAATCTATATCACTCAGATCACACTTATAATAAGACTCAATACAAGAAATAATATCTTTTTTAAAACTATCTATCATTTTTGTTGTAAAAATATTTCCGCAATCATACACCTAACGCTACCGCCACCTATTTTTTCTATATTTTCAATTGGAACACTAATTATTTCAGCATAATTCATTATCCTTTCTTTCTGAAAATCACTCAAGCTCAAAAAAGCTGTCTGTGACATAACTAAATAATTTTTATCTCCTAAAACTTCTAACATATTACCTGCAAATTTATTTTTTTGTGCTTCGGTAATCAAAATTACTTCTTTACCTGAATTAATTAAAGTTTGTTCGACTTTCTTTTTATCATCATTGTTATTTATTGATTCTAGACAAATAATTGCAAATTTACTTGCAATACACATCATAACGTTTGTATGATATATAACTTCTTTACTACCTGAAATATTTTGATAAGAAATAAAAGACACTGGTTTATAATTCATTAATTGACACCATTCATGAAAAAGAACAAAATCAGTTCTTCTTGATATAGAGGCATAAGCAATTTTGTTAACTCTATCTAAAACCATACTGCCAGTTCCTTCTAAATAAAACCCTTCTTTCTCATAAGACAAATATTCTTTATATAATTTATTTACTAAAAAATTTTTATTTAAATAATCAATTATATCTTCTCTTCTTTCTCTCCTTCTATTTTCAGCAAACATTGGATACAAAATAACACTGCCTTCTAAATGTGTACTAATCCAATTATTGGGGAAAATAGAATCAGGAGTTTTATTTTCTATAATATCTTCAAAAACCTCAACATTAACTCCATGGTTTCTTAAAATATTGACAAAATTGTCAAATTCTTTTATAGCCATTAAAGACGAATAATTATTATCAATAGGTCTTTTTTGATAAAAATTATTTTGAGCTGTCTCTTCATTAAAATTAAAATTAACAGGCCTAATCATTAATAAAGTGTTTGTTGTTTGCATCATTTTCTTATTAAAGGCATTGTAGAACATCTAAATAAACCTCCCATTTTAGATATCTCAGAATAATCAATTTTTTCAACTATAAAACCTGAACTTTCTAGTTTAGAATTCACATAACTAAAAGAAACATCTGAAACTATTACATTAGAAGAGATAGAAAATAAATTAGAATTCAAATTTGACATTTGCTGTAAGTTTAATTCAATTATATTATAAGATTTAAAAATATTCCTCAATAATAACTTAGATTCTTCATTTTTCAAAATATCAAAACAAATTAAAATATTTTCTTTACCCAAAGGTTGAAGACAACAATCTAGATGCAAAGCCCCTTCAAATACACTTACATCAGACTTAAGCAATTCTAATCCTATAATTTCCTTATTAGGAAAATGATGTTGTAAAAAGTTCAATGACTCTGAGTTTGTTCTTGATACCTTATATTTTGAAAAATCTTTTTTTTCAGAATACCCAACAAAAACAAAATCATTATGAACTATAACATCTCCTCCTTCTATGTGAACATCACTAGGAGTACGCAGAATCTTTTTTGATTCTATTAATGAAATGATATGTCTCAAACCCTCCTGTTCAGTTGACCTTTCGTTGATTATATTAGGAATTATTATTTTATCAAACAAAACAAAAGCAATATCTCTAGCAAAAACTTGATTGCAATCTGTAATTTCTGTTGGTCTAAACACTTCAACTCCATATTTCAACAATATATTCTTAAACTGATTAAGAGCAAAAATAATATCCTTCTCTAAAGGATAAACTCCATTCTTTAATGAAGAAATAGATTTAGGATCAATAGCTTCTTCAATTTTAGGATTAGAGCCCATAGATTTACCTAAACCTAAAACAACTGATTTTAAAGAAGAGAACTCATTTTTTATACTTAAATCTATCATAAAAAACTAAAATATATTTATATAAAAAAAAGTATATTTGATTTTAAATATTTTTTTATGAAATATATAGAATATAATTGTAAAAACAGAGTTGGATACATTTCTTTTTTAAGAAAAGAAAAAAGAAATGCTATTAATAATCAATTTATAAATGAATTTAATCAAGCTTTCATTTTAGCAGAAAAAGACAATAAATGTAAAATAATAGTTTTACAAAACACTGGGAATGTTTTTTGTTCTGGTGCAGATTTAAAATATTTAGAAGATATTAGAATTAAAACAGAAGATGAAAATATTCAGGATTCAAGACAATTACAAAAACTATTTGATAATATATATAATTCACAAAAAATAACTATATCAAAAATAAAAGGTCACGCTATAGCTGGTGGATGTGGTATAATATCATGTACAGACTTCAACTACTGCACACCTGACTCTAAATTCGGATTCACTGAAGTTAAAATAGGATTTATACCAGCTATTGTGAGTTTATACTCTATTGAAAAAATAGGTTTCAGTAATACAAAAAAAATGTTTTTATCTGGAGAAATAATAAATTCTGAAAAAGCCAAACGATTAGGAATGATAGATAGAATAATAGAAGAATCAAAGATTGACGAAGAAGTCAACACAATAACAGAAGAATTTTGCAAAACACTATCAAAAACATCTATTTCTGAAATAAAAAAAATGCTACAAATAATACAAAAAAACAATCTTAAAGACTATAAAAATCTTGTCGTAAAATTAAATGCTAAATCTAGAAAAACAGATGACTTTAAAAGAGGGGTTGATGCTTTTTTAAATAAAAAAAGCATAAAGTGGTAAAATATTAACATTAAAATATTAAATAAAATATCACAACTAACGTTTTACAATAAAGACATTTTCATAGATTTATCTTTATGCAAAATCTAAAAGAGATATTAAACAAAAAAGTAATACCTATTGTAGGGTTACTTTCAATATGTATCAGTATTTTTCTTTTTTTATCTTTTATATCATACTTTTCATCTGGAGTTGAAGATTTTGATAAAATCAATACAGAAGGACAAAATATAAAAAACATAGGAGGAGAACTAGGACTAAAATGGTCCCAAAAAATAATCTTTATTGGATTTGGTATTTTTTCTTTTCTATTTATACCAATATTAATGTTGTTTGGAGTTAAATTTTTACTAAAAAGAGAATTAAAAATTATAAAAAGTTCCCTTATTATGATATTCTTAACTATATATCTTTCTACAACAACTTGTTTTATAAGTAACTTAATATCCACAAAACATAGCAAAATAATTTATGGTTATTTCGGAGAATACATAAATATTAATTTGACAAAATCTATAGGTGAGGTAGGACTAGGATTAATAATTTTATTTGTATTTTTTGCACTAATAATTATCAAAGGAACAAAAATAAAAATACCTACAATAAAATCTTTTAACGTTTTTAAAGAAAAAAACAAAAAAGAAATAAAAAAGGAATCGAAATTAGAAGAAATAATAATAAAAGAAGAACCAAAAGAAGAATTAAAATGGGAAAAAGAAATAACAACAAAAAAAGAAAAGAAAAACAAAGATGATTTAGATTTAAAAATAGAACCAACTGTAAAAGAAAAAGAAACAAAACAAAATTTAGAAGAATATGAACCTAAGTTAGATTTATCTAATTACAAGAAACCTCCTATTGATTTATTAGAAAAACATGGTGATTCTAAAATAAAAATAGACAAAAAAGAATTAGAGTTAAATAAAAATAAAATTGTTGATACACTAAAAAATTACAAAATAGGTATAAAGTCAATTACAGCTACAATTGGACCTACAATTACACTTTATGAAATTGTACCGGAAGCTGGAATTAGAATATCTAAAATAAAAAACTTAGAAGATGACATAGCCTTAAGTCTTTCTGCTTTAGGCATAAGAATTATAGCTCCGATACCAGGCAAAGGAACTATAGGTATAGAAGTGCCAAACAATACAGCTAGTACTGTTTCAATAAGATCAGTAATATCATCAGAAAAGTTTCAAAAAAGTGAAATGGAGTTACCTTTTGCTTTAGGTAAAAATATATCAAATGAAACATTCGTAGCAGATTTAACTAAAATGCCTCACATACTTATGGCTGGAGCTACTGGACAAGGAAAATCAGTAGGTTTAAATACTATTCTAACTTCACTTTTATATAAAAAACATCCTTCAGAAGTTAAATTAGTTCTAATTGATCCTAAAAAAGTTGAATTAAATCTTTTTAATAAAATAGAAAAACACTTTTTAGCAAAAATACCGGAATCAGAAGAAAGCATAATAACAGACACAAAAAAAGTAATAAACACATTAAACTCTTTATGCATAGAGATGCAATCCAGATATGACCTATTAAAATTAGCTCATTGCAGGAATATAATGGAGTACAACAAGAAATTCAAATCAAGAAAGCTGTCTCCACAAAAAGGACACAAATTCTTGCCTTATATAGTTTTAGTAATAGATGAATTTGCAGATTTAATAATGACAGCAGGAAAAGAAATAGAAACACCTATAGCAAGATTAGCCCAATTAGCTAGAGCTATAGGCATTCACTTAATAATCGCGACACAAAGACCTTCAGTAAATGTTATAACTGGTATAATTAAAGCAAATTTCCCCGCAAGAATAGCATTTAGAGTAACTTCAAAAATAGACTCTAGAACTATTTTAGACACTAGCGGAGCAGATCAATTAATAGGTAGAGGAGATATGTTAATATCAACAGGAAATGAACTTATAAGATTACAATGCGCTTTTGTTGATACACCTGAAGTAGAAAATTTGAATGATTATATTTCAAAACAACAGGGATATCCTAATATATTTGAGCTACCAGAATATATACCTGAAACAGAAAAAAATACAACTGACCTAAAAGACAGGGACTCCATGTTTGATGAAGCAGCAAGAATGGTGGTAGAACATCAACAAGGATCAACATCACTTATACAAAGAAGGTTGAAGTTAGGATATAATAGAGCTGGCAGAATAGTTGACCAATTAGAAGCTGCAGGTATAGTTGGTCCATTTGAAGGAAGTAAAGCTAGAAAAGTTTTAATAAGTGATTTAATTTCTCTTGAAGAAATGCTAAATGAAATTAAAAAAAATGACAAATAAATTTATAATTTTTATTTTACTATTTACTCAATTAACGTGCTTTGCACAAGACATGAATAAAGGATTAGATATATTAAAAAAACTAGAAACAAAATTTAATAAAACACAAAACATTAAAGGTGAAGTTAAATATGTAACTTCAAGTGTAAACACTAAAGGTTTATTTTATGTAAAAGATAATAGTTTTTTAATTAAATCAGACAAAATAGAAATAATTAATAACAACAAAGAAAACTGTATTATTTATCCAGAATACAAAGAGATTACGTTAACTAAAAATAATCATTCAGTTATTTTTTTTCCATTCAAAAACTTTATTAACTTTTGTATAAATGAATGCAAGTCTAAACATAAAGAAGAAAATGGAATTAACATAGTTGATATATATCCAAATCCAAATATAAAAAACAAGTACAGAAAAATAGAAATCAAAACAAAAAATACAGAAATAAAATCAATAAAATTATTTCACAAAAATGGATTAGAAGAGGATATTTATTTCAGTAATATAAAATACTCAGAAAAAATACCTGATTCATTATTTACAATTAATAAATACAAATACAAAGATTTTGAAATAACAGACTTAAGATAATTTTACTTAGAAAGTAAAACTTTGCCTGTTAACACATTAATTTTACCTAAATAATCTTCAATATAAATCTTCCAAACATAAGTATCTAAAGGCATTTTAAAACCTTTAAAATCATAACCATCCCAACTGTCTTTATAATCAACAGATTCAAAAACTAAATCTCCCCATTGATTAAACACTTTAAGATTATAAGACTTAATGTAGCTCAATAAACCACTAACCTCAAAAAAATCATTTACTCCATCTTGATTAGGAGTAAAAGCATCAGGTATATATATTGTGAAATCTGGTTTAATTACAACTTGATAAGAAGCTGAATCTTGACATTGATTACTATTAGTGATTATTAATTCTACATCAAAATAGCCAACACTGTCATATTCGTGAATTGGATTTTCTAAATTAGAATAATTACTATCACCAAAATCCCAATAAAAAGAACTAATATTCCCTAAAGAATAATTCATGAAATTAACTTCAGAATTCAATATTGTTGTTGATTCTGGATAAAAACTAAAATCAGCATCTATGTTATCAAATATTGTAATCACTGTATCTAGACTGCTTTCACATCCGTTTACAGTATTTGCTAATAAAGAAATATTATAATTACCTAATTGACTATATGTATGAGTTGGCGAAATTTGGTTAGAATAAAAACCTTCATCTAAATACCAATAATAGCTTATAACACTATCCAAACTACTTGAAGTATTTATAAACTTTGTTTCACTACCTAAGCAATTACCGTTAATAATAAATGATAAATCAGGCTCTGAATATAAATAAATTACCAAATCAGAATATCCAATACAACCATTACTATCTGTTTCTGTAACCCTTAAAATAACATCTCCTTCTCCCCTTAAAACAACATTTACACTAGCTGTACCATCACCACTTAAAACTTGTGAATTACTATTTAAAAACTCCCAATCATAATTTGAATTTTGAACTGATAAAACAGAAAAAGAATGAACGCTGTCATTAGCACAAATAAAAACAGATTGAGATACTGAAAAATTACTCAAACAAGTAAAAACAATAATGAAAAAAAGTTTCACAAACATTTTTAATTATGTTGAATTGGACCTGGATTAGGAGTTGTAAATATTATTAAATCAACTTGTGTGCCATTACTGATACAACCATTCAAATTATCAAACACTGTAAATGTATAGACTCCAGGAGCATTCAAACCAGTATTAAAAGGAGAACCTGAAAAAACTTGAATCCCTGTGGAATCAAACCAACTTAAAACACCTAAACCTGTAGCTGTCAAAGGATCTATTAAATTATTTTCACAAGAATTAACTGTACTAGCTAAAGGTGCGGCAGGAGTATTTGTGATAATTAAATCTAAAGTCACCACTGAATCACATCCTAATGAATTAGTTAAAGTATGAGTAGCTGTATTATTACTAGCAGTATAAGTATTACCATCTATCCAAGTATAAGAATCACAGGCAATCTGAACATCCACTCCTGTAGTAGTATTGTTAATTGTTAAAGAAACTGTTGCAGTAGGACCTTCACAACCATTTACCTCATCACTAACACTATATGTATAAGTTCCTGGTAGTGTATGTGGAGTATTAAAAACACTTCCCACATGAACCTGATTACCGTTAGAATCATACCAAGTTATATCACCTAAACCAGTAGCAGTTAAAGGTGGTATTGAATTATTTTCACAAATAACGACATCTAAAGCTAAAGGAGGAGAAGGTAAATCTAATACTCTAACATTCAAAGTTACTTCGCCTTCACAATTGTTTGAATCAATTTCTGTAACAGTAATAGCATCAATATAAAGTCCAGAAGCAACACCAAACCAATCTACTGTGAAAATATTGGTGATTGGATCATAATTTGTAGAGTTAACTCCTATATTAGGGTCAATTTCCCAAATATAAGAGGAACCTATATTTGGGGTAATCCAATAAATTTCAGAGTTTGAATTTACGCAAACTGAATCAGGATTATTTGTTGTTTGAGAAAAAGATAAAACTGAATTAATTAGTAAAAATTTTAATAAAATTAATTTTTTCATAATAAATAATTTAATAATGAATAATATTTTGAGGATTAACACTAATTACAGGAACTGTAACAATATTTGACCAACTACTTGAATTACAACCCCAATCCTCCATTACTCTAACTCTAAATTGTGTTGTTGTTGTCATGTTACTAAATGTAATTGGATTAAAATTAGACCAACCCCATTGATTTGTTGTAGTAATATTTTGCCAAACATTAGTATTGTTGTATTGAAACCTGTACCTAAAAACAGGAATTGAAGTATTTGCTGTTAATTGTATATCTTCTCCTTCGCATACTTGATTAGGAACTGCTGTAAGATTAACTGTTGGTATAGGATTAACACTAATTTCAACAGTATCAAAACTTGTACATCCTGCAAGAGAAACTGCAACTACATATTGCTGACTACTATTTAAAGAAGAAGTAAAAGAGGGAGAATTAGCACCTTGAAAAGAAAAACCAGAACTAATATTTAAATTATTACTAGGTATCCATTGATAAAACGCTCCATTTATATTATTAACTGTCATTTGTGAAGGAGTTCCTCCATTACAAATAACTTGATCATTAGAAACTGACAAAACAGGATAAGGCAGCACATATACAAAAACAGTATCTGTATCTATAAAACCTGCAGCAGAATCAACTGTAACAATATATTGAGTTGTAGTTGTAGGTGAAGCCCATGGATTATTAATTGTATTTGAGCTCAAAGTACTGTTAGGAGTCCAAGAATAGACAGCCCCTGACACATTTGTGACATTTAATTGAACTGAATCACCAACACATATAACTTCGTCTTGACCAGCATCTATTTCAAATGTATTGCAATTACTAAAATTAATTACAAAGTCTTCAGTTTCTCCATATTCATAAGTGCCACAAGAATTAATACTCAGATAATTATTAAAGGTATATTGAGGACCAACCCTACTAAAAACTACTCTCATAACTTTATCACCCAACATCAAACCCTGTGGAATATTATTAAACAAATTACCTGTCATCAACCAATTTTGCCAGCTGCCAGCAAAAATATTATACTCTAAAAAAGTTTCATCTGTATCAAGGAAATCACCATCTTCGTTCCAGTCAACGAATATCTTCATGCCTCTGTTTTGAGCTCCTCCAGAAGTATTCAAAAAACATCTTGAATAGAGAATACTAAAAGACAAATTACTGTCACATGATGAAATATAAATTGTATCTTGATTAGGAGTATAGCTAGCGCAAGAAGCATTTGCAACTGGACCAGAAACCACATAACCATTCAATCTAATTTCTTTAATCATTTCTATAGAATTATTAAGGGAATAAGAAGTATTACAGTATGAAGAAAACTGTGCTTTTGAAAAAAAGCAAAAAAACAAAACAAATACTGTGAAAAACAATCTTAACATCAAATAATAAATGTATACAATTAATTATATACATTTATTTCTGCAAATTGTTTCATTCAACAACTATCTGTTTATATCTATATTGAGTGACAAAGTCAAAAGAAACATTTTGATAACCAGAACCAAATGACCTTCTAAAATCAAACAAATTATCATAAGAATCATTTATAAAAAACATAAACTGTCTAAACGCAGATAAAGCAAAATAAGAAGGAAAAGAATAATATCTTTCTTTATACATAGAGACAAATTGACTGTAATCAGATTTATCAGTTAAACATTTTAACTTTATGTAATGAACATTCAAAAATTCTAAATCTTCAAAATCCAAATTATCAAAACTATCCCAAACATTAAAACCAAAAACTACAAAAGAAGTGTCTTTCATCGTAGATAAAACTGAAATATTAGCTGAAACAAAATTTTTATTTACTGATGGAATAATAATAATATTTTCATCTTCATCTAAAATTTCTAAATCATGAATGCGACTATTATGAACTGAATCAATATCACTGTATATATGAGTAATAATATCTAGACTATCCATTTTTTTCATAGAGTTGTATAAATAATCTACATTATCTAAATTCTGATTGTTACCTAATATTATTACCTTTTTACCATTGTGTCTTGATTGCACAAATGAAGCTATAGCATCCATTTGTATTTCTTCACTAGGAGTTGTTTGATAAGCAAAGTTTTTTCTATAAACAACGTCTTTAAAAGACAAAGGAGAGATCAACTTCTTATTATTAAATCTTTTTTTAGTTGCAAAAAAATTAAAATTATCTGAAAACAAAGGACCAAAAATAATACTTGATTTTTTTATTATATCTAATTTTGATATAGAATCAATGACAAGACTGTCATTATATGTATCAAAAATATTTAAATTTATGGAGTAACCTAATCTTGACAAGCTGTCATAAGCAATCATAATACCTTTGTATAATTCTAAAGAAACATATGATTTATTAACCAAACTTTCAATATTAAAATCTTCATCATTAATTAAAGAAGAGTAAAAAGGCAACAAAACTGAAACAACTATTTCTTCTCTATTATTTGAATTATATAAAATTTGGTTTAAAGTGTCTTTTTGATTTAAATTTTCACTTACAGTATCTTGATTTATTATTTTAAAACTATTTTGAGGATAAACAAACTGAAATAAAAAAATCGTTAAAAAAAATAAAATAAACTTCATAAAAATAATTTTATTCCCATTCTATTGTTGCTGGAGGTTTAGAACTAATATCATAAACAACCCTGTTAACTCCTTTTACTTTATTTATAATATCACTAGAAACTTTAGATAAAAAATCATAAGGTAGATGAACCCAATCAGCTGTCATACCATCAGTAGAAGTTACAGCTCTTAAAGCAACTACGTTTTCATAAGTTCTTTCATCACCCATAACACCAACTGATTGTACTGGTAAAAATATTGCACCAGCCTGCCAAACTTCTTTGTATAAACCAGATGAAATCAATGAAGATATAAAGATACTATCTACATCTTGTAGTATTTTGACTTTTTCAGGAGTAACATCACCTAAAATACGAATAGCTAAACCTGGACCTGGAAAAGGATGTCTTCCTAATAAAGAATCACTTATACCTATAGAACGACCTATTTTTCTTACTTCATCTTTAAAAAGAGTTTTTAGAGGCTCAACTATTTTTAATTTCATAAAATCTGGCAAACCTCCTACGTTATGATGTGATTTTATGGTTGCAGAAGGACCTCCGTTTACTGATATTGACTCAATTACATCTGGATATATAGTACCTTGAGCTAGCCATTTCACATCTTCTATTAAATGTGCTTCATCATCAAAAACGTCAATAAATTTACTTCCAATTAACTTCCTTTTTTCTTCAGGATTATTTACTCCTTTTAAAACTTCATAAAATCTACTCTTAGCATCAATTCCCTTTACTTTGAGACCCATCCCTTTGTATTTTTCTAACACACTTTCAAATTCTCCCTTCCTTAACAAACCATTATCTACAAAAATACAATACAATTGATTCCCTATAGCTTTATTTAACAAAACACCTGTAACTGTTGAATCCACTCCCCCTGAAAGCCCTAAAACCACTTTGTCTTTACCTATTTTTAATCTTAAATCATCTATTGTTTTAATCACAAATGATTCAGGAGTCCAATCTTGAGAACAATTACATATTTTTAACAAAAAATTAGATAATATTTGTTTACCGTCTAATGAGTGATATACTTCAGGATGAAACTGAATAGCAAATGTATCTTCATTTTGAATTTGATAACCAGCTACTTCTACGTCATTAGTTGAAGCTATTACATTAAAAATATTAGGGATTTTTGTTATTGTATCACCGTGACTCATCCAAACTTGTGAATCTTTATTGACTTTATGAAATAATTTATTTTTATTATCAACAAAAGAAAGATTAGCTCTTCCATATTCACGAATTTTAGAAGGCAATATTTCACCTCCATTAATTTTAGCTAAATATTGGGCTCCGTAACATATACCTAATAAAGGAACTTTACCTTTTATTTCATCCAAATTTAAAGTTGGATGATTTTTGTCTCTAACAGAAAAAGGACTACCAGATAAGATCACCCCTCTAACTTGATTATTCATTTTAGGAGGATTATTATACGGATGTATTTCTGAATAAATATTTAATTCTCTTACCCTACGAGCAATTAATTGTGTATACTGAGAACCACAATCTAAAATTATAATTTTTTCATTTTTCATTTTTTAATATTAAAAAATTAAAATCTAAAGGATTTAACAACTTAGCAATATTGTAAATAAAATCCGCATCATTCAAATATAAAGAAATAAAATTTTCATATCTCTCTTGTAAATTGTTTTCTGGAAAAAGTTTATTTTTTATTTTTTTTATTTGATTAACTGAAACATCATTTCTGTTTTTAAAATGCTTTAAAATTGCTTTATCCATACTTAATAAGTTTTTTTTATTTTTAGCTTTTTCTCTTTCAATAAAAACACTCAAAGAAGAATCTATATTTTGTATTTTATTAAACATAATGTCATATTGTTTATTTAATTCTTTTTTATTATCTGAAATTAATTCTTCTAATTTTATTTGATTATTTAACCACTTCTTAATCAAAGAATCTGTATCCATAAACAAATCATCTAAATTTAACTTAAGCTTTGTTATTTTATCTGATAAAAAATTATTTATAAATAAAACTGAATTTCTAGGAACTAGAATCGGAAATACTATTTTATTCCTATTAAAAGTTTCTTTTAGCTGCATCCAATAAGATATTTCTGAAGGTCCACAAACAACTCCTATATTTGGCATTAAATATTCTTTAATTAAAGGTGTTAAAAGAACGTTAGAACTAAATTTATCAGTATTATTTGAAATTCTATTTATTAAATCATCTTTACTTATCTTTTCTCTTCCTATATAATAATAGTCGCCTTCCTTTAAAACCCTATGTCTTTTATTAAATTTATCTATATAAAAAAAATTAATCTTTCTTGCAAAAGCTTGAGTATTATAGCCTAAAATATTTAATTCTTTACTAGAATTAACAATTGAGTCAAAATTATAAGAACCTATAACATCTTTTTCTATAATATCTTTGCATTTTTTCTTTAAAAAAGAATCATTAAGATCTAAAACAACTAAACCTAATTTTTCAAAAAGATAATTCAAAAAAAACCTAAAAGCATCAGAATAAGAATCATGTTTAACAAAACACTTCCTTAATAATTGTATTAAATTTTTACTTGTTTCATCTTCAGTAACACAATTTTCTATTTCATCAATCAATATATCTAAATTATCACAACTTAAAGAACCTATTATCTCTTTATCATGTTTATATGACCATTCAAATTTTCTGTTTAAAATATTAACTTTAGACACCTCTTTAAAGTCGTGATCCTCAGAGGCTAATATAAAAACAGGAACAAATTCATATTGATTATATTTTTGTTTTAATGTTTTGGCTAAATTAATCGTTGATATAATCTTATAAATAAAAAATAAGGGTCCTGAAAATAAACATAATTGATGACCAGTAGAAACTGTAAAACAATTTTCATTTTTAATTAAATCAATATTTTTTTGTACCCTTAAGGATGAATTGATTTTAGAATATTGGAACTTGATTCTTTCAAATAATAATTCCCTATCTATTTTTTGTGTTTTTTTTAAATTAATTTGTTTTTCAAAGTTTGATAAATTTGGAAAATAATTATAAAAATTAGATAATTTTTTTTTGTTATTTATATAATCCAAAAATAAATTAGAAAAATAATTAGTATTATCATATGATGTTTTAAATATATTCATAATAACTTACCATATAAATCATAATAATCAGTTTTTATAATTTCAACATCAGTAAAATCTCCTAATCTCACATAATTATTATCTACTTTTACTCTAACTTCGTTATCAACATCCGGAGAATCAAATTCAGTTCTACCTATAAAATAACCATTCTCTACATAATCAAATAAAACTTTATAAACATTACCTAATTTTGAAGTATTTAAATCACGAGATATTTCTCTTTGAATATTCATTAATAAATCTTTTCTTTTGTTTTTCAATTCTTGACTAACATTATCTTTAAGATTGTAGAAGTGTGTATCCTCTTCATGAGAATATGTAAAGACACCTAATCTATCAAACTTAACTTTAGAAACCCAATTAGCTAATTCTTCAAAATCACTATCAGATTCTTGTGGAGAACCAACAACAAATGTAGTTCTTATTGCTACTTTATCTAAAGAATCTCTAATTAATTTAATCAAATCTTCTGTTTTATTTTTGTTTATACCTCTACGCATAGATTTCAAAACATTATCACTTATATGTTGAAGAGGCATATCTATATAATTGCATATTTTTTTATTATTATTAATTGTTTTCAAAATATCCTTAGGAAAACCTGCAGGATAAAGATAATGAAGCCTAATCCACTCTATACCATCAACTTCGCACAATTTTAAAAGCAATTCATTTAACATATGTTTTTTATAAAGATCAATACCATAAAAAGATAAATCTTGTGCTATTAATATAATCTCTTTAACTCCTTGAGCCGCAAGATTATTTGCTTCATTAATCAATTCATCTATTGGTTTTGAAATATGTTTACCTCTCATAAGAGGTATGGCACAAAAAGAACATTTACGATTACATCCTTCAGATATTTTCAAGTAAGCAAAATGTTTTGGAGTAGTTAGTGAACGATGTCCTAATAAATCCTTTCTATAATCTGCTTTTAAAACTTTTAATAAATCAGGTAGACTTCTAGTACCAAAATATTCATCTACTTCAGGTATTTCTTGTTTTAAATCATCTTTATATCTATGTGACAGGCATCCTGTAACATATAATTTATCTATTAATCCTTTTTTCTTTTTATTTACATTTTCAATAATTGTGTTAATAGATTGTTCTTTAGCTGTATCTATAAAACCACAAGTGTTTATAATAACAATAGGTGCACTTTCAACAGAATTATTCTTAACACTAAAATTATTAGCATTTAATTGATTCATCAATACTTCTGAATCATAAATATTTTTCGCGCAACCTAGCGTTATAATATTAATAAAATTATCTCTACTTAATTTGGTTTTCACTAAATAATGAATTTACAAAATCATGTTTATTAAAAATCTGTATGTCTTCTAATTTTTCACCTACTCCTATGTATTTGATAGGTACATTAAATTTATCTGATATACCTATTACGACACCTCCTTTTGCTGTACCATCTAACTTTGTAAGAGCTATACAATCGATATCAGTTGCCTCAATAAATTGTTTAGCTTGCTCTATTGCATTCTGTCCCGTTGAAGCGTCTAATACAAGAATAACTTCATGAGGAGCTTCATTAACCAATTTTGTCATAACTTTTTTAATTTTTGACAACTCATTCATTAAGTTAACTTGATTATGTAGACGTCCAGCGGTATCTATTATTACAATATCTGATCCATTAGAAATTCCGGATTGTAATGTGTCATAAGCAACTGAAGCTGGATCTGAACCCATTGTTTGTTTAACTATAGGAACACCAACTCTGTTAGCCAAAACCTCTAACTGCTCTATTGCCGCTGCTCTAAAAGTGTCAGCTGCACCTAATAATACTTTTTTGCCTAATAATTTATACTTATTAGCTAATTTACCTATTGTAGTTGTTTTACCTACACCATTAATACCTACAACCATAATTACATGTGGTTTTATATTAATATTATCGTCTTTATTTAAGTAATCTTTATCCTTTAAAAGAAAAGAAATTTCTTCTTTTAATATTAAATTCAGCTCTGATGTATTTATGTATTTATCCTGTTGAACTCTTTTTTCTAAATTTTGAATTATTTTAACAGTTGTATCAACTCCAACATCTGAAGTTATCAAAACTTCTTCTAAATTAT
>MDSW01058218.1_pt1 | contig 19865 bp, 11 predicted proteins | sample 811171 | NCBI WGS metagenome assembly MDSW01 (sample SAMN05326641, study PRJNA326480) | marine metagenome | isolation source: seawater | place: Atlantic Ocean: North West | collected 2012 | reverse complement strand
TATCCAAGAACGACTGATCCTGTTTACTGTGGAGCAAAAGTGACTGCAGTCAATAATGCGACTGAATTTGAAGTTAATGCTGGCGTATCAACAGTTCCAACTTTCTATCAAAGTGGAGGAACTGCACAACCTGCTCTTATTGCACCTAGAGCAAATAATCACTCCGCAAGTGGAGGAGATCCCGCAGTAGATGGAACAGTTGTTCTTAGAGTTATTGATAGCACCTCTTTTGAAATTAATACTGGAATTTCAACTAGAGATCACTTTTATGCAAGATGTGGTCATGTAAATAAACCATTGAGAGTTGTATTTGACGAACCACTGAGTTACACTAATATTCCTCTCGTCTATTCTTCTTCCAATCCATCTGTTGGATCTGGAGTCAGTGCAACTATTGATGTAATTGTCGGACAAGGATCTAGTGTTATTGATTTCTCAATTAGAAATACTGGTTATGGTTATGGAAATAATGAAGTCCTTACATTACCTCTGAGTGGCATAACGGGAATCCCAACTACTTCTTCTGCATCATTTGCCGAATTTGAACTGGAAATTGAAAAAACAATATCGGACAAATTCGCTGCATGGACTGTTGGTGAACTGAGAGCATTTGATAGCGTTGAAGATTTTATTGATGGAGAAACAACTACTTTCCAACTTAAGTTTGATGGTGAGATTCAATCAATCGTAGCATCAAAAGGATCCAAGGTTATTGTTCAGGATACATTACTTGTCTTTGTCAATGATATTCTTCAGGTTCCTGGGGTCGCTTATGAATTCACAGGTGGTAGTATTATAACCTTTACTGAAGCTCCTAAAGTTGGAGATACGGTAAAGATCGTATTCTACAGAGGAAGCGGTTCGTCTGATGTTGTTGATAGAGAGATTATTGAAACTGTTAAAGTTGGTGATGATCTGACTGTTGGTTATGATTCATCAATTGGACAATCATCAAATCTTCAAGAAGATGAAAGAACTGTAACCAGAGTTAATTCTACTGATTTGGTAGAAACTAATCCATACTTTGGTCCAGGAAATACTGCCGACGAATCTTTACTGAGACCAATTGTATGGTGTAGACAAACCGAAGATAAAATTATCGACGAGAAAGAAGTTGGTAAAGATAGAGAACTTTATGAAGCGAATATTAATCCAAAAGCATATCTAATTAAATCAGTTGGAATTGGTTCTACCGAAATCTATGTAGATAGAGTCAGACCATTCTTTGATGGTGAAGATGAAAACATACTGTCTAGATCATTCCAGAAGAAGATTACATTTAAACTTAATGACGAAAAAGTATCTGCGGCGGCAACGGCAGTTGTTTCTGTAGCAGGAACAGTTTCTTCCGTTGTTATCTCTAGTGGTGGTGTTGGTTATTCTACTGCTCCTATCGTTAGTATTGCAAGCACAGTTGGAGTTGGTATTGGTACAAACACTACTGCTACTGCAACAGCGACTGTTAGTGCTGCTGGAACAGTTTCTAGTGTTACAGTGTCAAATGGTGGACTGGGTTACAGTACAACCACTGCACCAATCGTGCTTATTGGTCCTCCAAAGAGTAATACTGAAGATTCAAATGTTCATAGTTATGAAGGAGATTCTGGAATCATTGTTGGTTTTGGAACGACTGCAGTTGGAGTTGGAACTACTCAATTAATATTTGATCTACATATTCCATATGATTCTCCAATGAGAAATACAGATCTGGTTGGAACTGCTGTTACCTTGAGTACTCTCTCTGCCAATGACTACTTCATTGTTAAAGACTCTAACGTCGGTATTGCAGCAACAACAGTAGAATCCTTCGACTCTACTGGATCTGTAATAGGAATCGGAAAACGATTTGCTGATGGTGTTTATGTTGTAAATTCTGTGGAAAATGTTTCTACAAGTATTGTAGGAGTAACAACCTTAGTCAGAAGAGTATTTGTCAATGTAGATCAATTCACCACAGGTTATTCTGGAATTTCGACATCAGAATTTATTGGAAATTATAGTTGGGGTAAGATTGTTATTCTTGGTAGAAACGAATCTGTTTCTTATGACGCACACACTCTTTCTGGTATTGGAACTAATGAATCTACTGGAATTTCAACATCAACTATCGTTCAAAGAACGAACAAATTGAAGTTCAAAGAATATGTTGTCTAAATCTCTAATAAATAAAGAAAAACTCCGTCTAAAATGGCTGCAATAATTACTGATCAGATTAGAATATTAAACGCAGGGAATTTTGTCGCTGGAGTTAGGAACCAGAGCAATGCATATTATTCGTGGATAGGACTTCCAAACCCATCCTATTATCAATCTGACTGGAATACAACTCCTCCTTCACCAAAAGACAATTTCAACGAAGAGAACGATTATTGGGATACCATGATCGCGTTGAAAAAAATTACCGATGCTGATGTGAGACAAGTAGTAGTAAATAGATCTTGGACTTCAGGTACAACATTTGATATGTACCGCCACGATTACAGTAGATCTAATACTGCTGCGGTATCTGGTGCAACGAATCTTTATTCTGCATCATTTTATGCTATAAACAGCGATTTTAGAGTTTACATCTGTCTACAAAATGGAACAGATCCTGAAAACCCAAATGGTAGACCATCTTTAGATGAACCTACATTTACTGACCTGGAACCAAGATCTGCTGGAACCAGTAATGATGGGTATATTTGGAAATATCTCTATACCATTAAACCAAGTGACATTGTAAAATTTGAATCTACGGATTTCATGCCAGTTCCTCTTGATTGGGGAACATCTGCAGATAATGCAGAGATTAGAGACAATGCTGTTGATGGATCTATTAAAATAGTAACCATCACAAATAGAGGAGATGATATTGGACCCACTGGAGGAACTGTTTATACAAGAGTTCCCATCACGGGAGACGGTTCTGGTGCAGAATGTACTATTACTACATCGAATGATAAAAAGGTTCAATCTGTTGTTGTTTCATCGCAGGGGTCTGGATACACCTATGGAACAGTTGATTTAGTGGCAGGCAATGTTCCCATCGGTTCAACCAGACAAACTTTTGAAGTTATAATTTCTCCTCAAGGTGGACATGGTGCAGACATTTACAGAGAACTTGGTGCATACAATGTTCTCCTATATTCCAGAATTGAAAATGATATTGAGAATCCAGATTTCATAACTGGAAATCAGTTTGCAAGAATTGGTATTGTTGAAAATCCACTTGAAACAGGAACCACACTGCTTACTTCATCAAAAGCAAGTGCAGTTAACGCTTTGAGATTATCTGGTGCTGGATATAGTTCAGCGACATTTACTTCTGACTCTTTAGTGACACAAACTGTTGCTACAGGTTCAACTGCTGTTGGTAGAGTACTTAGTTACGATCAAACGACAGGAGTTTTAAAGTATTGGCAAGATAGAACAAATGTCGGATTCAATACTTTAGGAGCTGGTATTACAAATCCAACATATGGGTACGAATTAGTTGAATTTACAAGCAGCCCAACTGGTGATGGATCTCTAACTATTATACCATCATCTGGATCTAATTTGCAGATCGATACAGACTTTACGGGTATATCTACCGTAATAAATAATCGTACATATTATCTTGGTCAAGAGTTTACTAGTGGTGTGTCAAATCCAGAGGTCAAGAAGTATTCTGGAAATATTATCTACGTAGATAATAGACCACCCATCACTAGATCGTCGAACCAAAAAGAAGATATCAAAATCGTTTTGCAGTTCTAAAGAATTATGCCACAGCAAACTAATCTCAACGTCGCGCCATATTTTGACGATTTTGATGCCGGTAATGACTATCATAGAGTTTTATTCAAACCAGGATATCCTGTTCAAGCTAGAGAATTAACAACTCTTCAGTCTACTCTTCAAAATCAAATCGAAAGATTTGGACAGCATTTTTTCAAAGAAGGTGCAAAAGTAATACCTGGAAACTTTGGTTACACTCAATTATATTATTGTGTGCAGCTGAATAATAGTTTTAATGGAGTTCCTGTTGCTGCATACGCGGACCAATTAGTTGGATCTACAATCACGGGAAAAACTTCTGGTGTTACTGCAGTTGTAGATAGTATTCTTCTTCCAGACGATTCTGAAAGAGGAAATTTAACTTTATATGTTGGATATCTTGGTTCAAGTACAGCAGATAATTCTACACAAACTTTTTCTGATGGAGAAGAATTATCATGTAACCAGATAATTCAGTCTGGTCTTTTAGGAAATTCTTTAATTGAAGCAGGAGTTCCTTTTGCTTCTACTCTTGGCACAGATGCTGCTGCAACTGGATCTTCTTTCCAGATTGATAATGGAGTTTACTTTATTAGAGGAAACTTCATCAATGTAAACAAAGAAATATTGATTCTTGATCAATATTCTAATACTCCAAGTTACAGAATTGGTTTATATATTAACGAAGAGATTGTAAATGCAAATCTTGATGAATCTTTAAATGACAATTCGCAGGGATATAATAACTATGCTGCCCCTGGTGCGGATAGATTAAAAATTTCAGTTTTTCTTTTAAAGAAAAGTCTTGACGATTTCAATGATGATAATTTCATTGAACTCGCTACAGTAGTAAATGGTGTTTTAAGAGCAAAGACTCAAAAGGGTGGTCTTGGTGGAGGTGTCGGATATAAAGACTGGACTGATACACTTGCAAGAAGAACTTATGATGAATCTGGAGATTACTATGTAAGACCTTTTGATGTTTCTGTAGTAGATTCCCTGAATGATAATCTTGGAAACAATGGATTATTCCAGGCAGATCAATTTACATACAGTGGAGGAACTCCTTCAGATGATCTGGCAATGTACAGAATCTCTGTTGGTAAAGCATATGTTCGTGGATATGAAGTAGAAACAAGAACTCCTACGTTTATTGATTGCCCTAAACCAAGGACAACAAGAACCATTGAAAATGAGTCTCTCATTTACAATACAGGTTCTTCTTTAAAACTTAATACTGTATTCAGAACTCCAACAGTTGGTATTGGAAATACATATGTTGTAAGTTTAAGAGACAGAAGAGCGGAGTCAAGTCCAGATAATAATGCTCCAGGAAAAGAGATTGGTCTGGCCAGAGTTTATGATTTTAGAAACGAGTCTGGGTCATACGAATCTAATGCTAATTTAGATCAGTGGGGAATTTCTTTATTTGACGTTCAAACTTTTACTGAAATTACATTAAACTCTGCTGTAACGTTAACTACCCCAGTTTTTGTAAAAGGTGCCAATAGCGGGGCAACAGGGTTCCTTAGAGACAATGTTTCAGCTGGTGCTGCACTGACTGTCTATGATAGATCTGGATCATTTATCGAAAATGAATCATTGATTTTTGATGGAATCAATAATGGAAGAATTGCAATCGCAATTACAAATCATTCTATCTCTGACGTAAAATCTCTATTTGGAACTACAAGTGGAGTTATTGGAATTAATACCTTCAGTGCTAATATTATACCTTCAACTTCATTTGTTGTCGGTATTGCATCAGTATCTCAGTTCTCGGGTGGTGTAAGTACTGTTTCAAGTTCAAATGAACTGTTTCCAGGAAAAGTTGCCCAGGTTGGAAATCTTGTATCATATAGCGATCTTTCTGTAACTGAAGATCCTATAATGGCAAGAATCAGTGGAGTCACCACTAATGCTATTACTATTGTTGGAGTTACCACAGTTCCTGGTGTTGCAAATGGAAAACTTCCACTTGCCGCAAATTTAAATGTAACAGACTTGAAGATTCTGTCTACACAATTAGAAGAGTCTTCTGACAGTACTCTGTTCACTAGATTGCCAAAAGGGAATGTTGCATCGGTTGATTTGACAGATGCATCCCTCAGTATTAGAAAAACTTTCACTGTTACGATTGCCAACAATCAAATCACAACTGCTACTCGTCCAGAAGCAGAAGATGGTGAAGTATTTTTACCATTCACTGCAAAGAGATATTCTTTAATTAGAGCAGATGGTACAGTTGAGCAACTGTCTTCGGATAAATTTAACTTCAATAATGATTCTACAATTATTGATACGATTCGTGGTCTTGGTTCAGATACTGAAGCAACATTAATTGCTACTCTGAGAAAATCAAAACCAAAATCAAAGGCAAAAATTAAAAATCCTGTCAATGTTATTACAATTGACAAGTCCAAATACGAAGGATCTGGAACAAATACTGGTGTAGGTAATACCACACTAAACGATGGATTAACTTTTGGTAATTATCCTTTTGCCACAAGAGTTCAGGATGAAATAATCTCACTGAATAGACCTGATATTATTGAAATTCATGGTATCTATGAATCTGCAGATTTATTGGAAGCATCTGCCCCAAGACTTACTTTCCAAACTTTAAATACTCCATCTGGAACAACATCCGATTTAATTGCAGGTGAAATTTTAATTGGTCAGACAAGTGGAGCGATTGCAATAGTTGCAGAGAAAGTTGCTTCAGACGTTGCATCCGTCGTTTATAAAAATGAAATTAAATTCGTAGAGGGAGAAACTGTTGCATTCCAAGAGTCACAGACTCAAGGATTGATCAGTGCTGTTGTTGCTAACAGTTTTAATATTTCTAATAACTATACGTTCTCTTGTGGTCAAGAAAAAACTTTCTATGATCATGGAACTATTACAAGAAGAGAAGGATCAGAAGAACCTACTAAACAGTTAAAAATTTACTTCTCTTCTGGTTCATATGACTCTACTGATGATGGCGATATTACCACTGTAGAATCATACGATTCTTTCAATTATAGTAGAGAAATTAAATCAATTGATAGAATTTCAAATGCAGATATTATTGATATTAGACCAAGAGTTTCTGACTATACAGTATCTGTTGATGCTAGATCTCCCCTGGAGTTTTTAGGCAGAACCTTTAATCAATCTGGTAATTCCTCGACAAACATTTTAGCATCTGATGAGCAAATTATTTGCGACTTCTCATACTATCAGGGAAGAATTGATAGAATCTTCATAACCAAGGATGGAAAATTCCAAGTTAAATATGGAGTTCCATCAGATAACCCAGAAAAACCAGTTGTTGTTGATGATGCTTTAGAGATTGCAACTATACAACACCCCCCATATCTCTATAATAAAGAACAAGCAGTTCTTGAATTCTTGGAGCACAAGAGATATCGAATGGTCGATATCAAGCAACTTGATAACAGAATCAAAAATCTTGAGTATTATACTTCACTTTCTCTTCTAGAGACAAATACTGCCAATCTGTTTGTTTCTGATCAAGATGGATTGAATAGATTTAAATCTGGATTCTTCGTTGATAATTTTAATTCATTTAAACCACAAGACACCAATACCATTGTTAACAACAGTATTGATCGTAAGAGAAAGGAACTTAGACCAAAACACTTCACAACATCAATTGACCTTCTTGCTGGTCCTGTTGTCAACACAGATCCAACTTCGGATCTCAACTTTAATATTGTAGAAGGTAATAACGTTAGAAAGCAAAACGATATTGTCACTTTGGACTACGCAGAAGTTGAATGGTTAAAACAATCTTTTGCTACAAGAACAGAAAGTGTTACTCCTTTCCTAATTAGTTTCTGGCAAGGAACTCTTGAACTTACGCCATCTTCTGATAACTGGGTAGATCAAACGAGACTTGAAGCAAAGATTATTAATGCAAGAGGAAACTATGCCGAAACCATGGCAGAGGCAGCGAGAACTCTGAACGTTGATCCACAAACTGGTTTTGCTCCTATTGTTTGGGATGCTTGGAATACTAATTGGGGTGGAACCGAAGTTATTCAATCAACCAGAACAAGAACTGAAAACAACTCCACAACCTTTGGACGTGGTGGATGGATTAATGGTGGAAGTGGTACGGCACAATGGGTTCAAAGAACAACAACTAGAACAATTCAAGAAGAAACTAGAGAAACAATTCAAAATGGAGTTGAATCTAGAAATGGTTTAAGAACTGTTGTTGTTGAAGATATTGATAGAACTTCTGTTGGAGATAGAGTTGTCAGTAGAGAAATTATTTCTCATATGAGATCAAGAAACGTTCAGTTCCTTTCCAAGAGAGTTAAACCCCTAACCAGACTTTATGCTTTCTTTGATGGTGTAGACGTTTCTAAGTATTGTACACCAAAACTCCTTGAAATTACAATGGAGTCTGGAGTATTTGAGGTTGGAGAAAGAGTTGTTGGAAGAATGCCAAGAACTGGATTAGATCAATCTACTACTCCAGCAGTTGGAATTCAATTTAGAGTAGCACAATCTAATCATAGAGAGGGTCCATACGATTCTCCAACAAAAACATATCCAAGAAATCCATATACCAGCAATCTGTTGAGTGGACTTTATTCGTCTACTTCTACAATATTGAATGTAGATACATTCTCATTGTCCAATGAACCACAAGGTGAATATTATGGATATGCTGAAACTGGAATGGAACTGGTTGGTGAAACTAGTGGAGCAACAGCAACGATTAATAATGTTCGTCTTGTTTCTGATCTTGGAGCAAATCTTTTTGGAAGTTTCTATATTCCAGATCCAAACCAGTTAGATCATCCTAGATTTGAAACTGGTGACAAGGTATTTACTCTGACAAATACGGAGGACAATGATCCTGATGCAGCAACAACTCTTGCTGATGAAACGTATTCCGCATCAGGAACTCTTGAAACCGTTCAAGAAAATATTATTTCAGTAAGAAATGCTAGAATTGAACAAAGACAAGAATTCCAAGAGAGAAATGTAAATAGAAATCTTGGAACTGAGGTTGTATCTAGTAGAGTCACTGGGCAGTCTAGTAGTGAAAGAGTTGTTGGGTGGTATGACCCTCTTGCACAATCATTCTTAGTAGAAGATGATACCGGTGTTTTCATTACTAAGTGTGATGTATTCTTCAGAACAAAAGATGATGGAACTACTCCAGTAGTATTCCAATTGAGAACCATGAAGAATGGATTCCCAACACAAAACGTATTACCATTCTCTGAAATTGTTTTAGATCCAGAGGAAATTCAAACATCCTCTGATGGTTCTGTTGCTACTACTTTTGAATTCAAAGCACCAGTTTATCTGGAAGGTAGAGGTCAAGAATATGCAATTTGTTTAGCATCTAACTCTACTAAGTATAGCGTTTACATCTCCAGAATTGGAGAAAATGATCTTCTCTCTGATACCTTTATCTCAAACCAACCATATCTCGGATCTCTGTTCAAATCACAAAACGCTTCAACTTGGGAACCAAGTCAGTGGGAAGATTTGAAGTTTACCATGTATAGAGCAGACTTCCTGGAAAGTGGTGATGTTAACTATTACAATCCAGAGTTGTCCAGAGGAAACAAGCAGATTGCATCTCTTGTACCAGACTCCTTGGTCTTTAATTCTAGAAGAATTAGAGTAGGTCTTGGAACAACAGTTGCCGATTCCTATGAAATAGGCAATACCTTCACCCAATTCAATACAAATGCCTCTGGTGATCTTGTCGGAACCGCTGGTTCTATCACTAGTGATTTAAACATCACTAGACCTGGTATTGGTTACACTCCAGTAAGTGGAGGATTCACTTTCAATAACGTGGATCTGGTAACAATTACAGGAAATGGAAGAGGTGCTAAAGCAAATATTACTGTAAACAACGGTATTGCTATTGGAGCAACGATCACAGGAAACGGAGGATCTGGATATCAAGTTGGTGACCTTCTTGGTATAACAACAATGGGTCTGTCTTTGGGTAGAAACTCAAGACTCAGTGTTGTATCAATCGGTGGCACTAGTGAACTAATCTTTGATAATGTTCAGGGTAACTTTATCACAGGAGTTGGAAATACTCTCTTCTACGCCAAGAGCACTGGTATTACAACTACTCTGAATTATGATCATGGTGGAGCAGTTGATATTAATACGATTGTCGTTGATCATGATGGAGAGCATGTAAAAGTCAATCATCAAAACCATGGAATGTACTTTGATAATAACTTGGTTATTATTAGTGGTGCAGAATCCGACGTAAAACCAACCAAACTCACATCACCAATTGGTGCAGGATTTACTGGTCAAATTTCAGTTGATAGTACTGTTAATTTTGGTACTTTTGAGGGTGTTGGTGTTGGAACAACTAACGTTGGTTTAATACGAATCGGAGATGAAATTATTGAATATACTAACGCTAGTGGATCATCTCTTGGTGGAACCATTACTAGAGGAGCATCTCCTAAAAATTATGAAGTTGGAACTCCAGTGTTCAAGTATGAGTTGAATGGAATTAGTCTCGATAGAATCAATACGTTACACAATCTATCTGATGTAACAGTTACGAATCCAATAACATTTGATTCTTATCACATTAAACTTGATATGTCAACTAAATCAAATGTCAATAATGATGATAGAAGTGATAATGCTGGATATCCTAGACTTTATGCCAATCGGTCGAAGTCTACTGGCGGATATGATATCAGAGCAACGCAAAACATTCCATATGAAATCATTACACCACAAGTTCAAAATCTTACTGTTGCAGGAACAAACCTGACAGCAGAGGTTAGAACAACTACTTCTCAAAGTATTGATGGTAATGAACTTCCATATCTTGACAATGGATTTGAGGCAGTTGCAATCAATGAATCCAACTATCTTGAAACTCCAAGATTAGTTGCAGCAAAAGTGAATGAAGATCTTCAGATGGGTAATGTAACTGGTAATAAGTCTCTTGAAATGAGAATGATTTTGACCACCACTGATAGTCGTATTTCCCCTGTCATTGATGGTCAAAGAGTAAGTACGATCTTGACTTCTAACAGAATCAATCGTCCAATCACTGATTATGCAACAGACAGTAGAGTCAATGGATTAAATACTGATCCAAATGCTTGTCAATACATCTCCAAAGAGATTGTTTTGGAGAACCCTGCATCAAGTATCAAGATCTTGGTTGGCGCACATGTCAACGAAGAAGCAGATATTAGAGCATTCTACGCAATTAGTGACAAGGAAGGATTCAATCCTATCTTTGAACCTTTCCCTGGTTATGATAACTTGAATACCAAAGGAGAAGTTATTGCAGATGAAGATAGTGATGGTAGATCAGATGTATTGATTCCAAAAGCAACCTTCAAAGGTTTTGAAGGGGAGCAATTGGAATTCAAAGAGTATACCTTTACTCGCGATCAATTGCCATCATTCAAGTCATTCAAGATTAAACTTGTAATGACCTCCACAAATCAAGTTTACGTACCTAGACTGAGAGACCTGAGAGTAATCGCATTAGCATAATATGGAAAAGTATACAGTTGATGGTCACAAGGATCTCGCAAGAGATCCTAGTACCAATTCTATAGTCAATGTTGATAACATTGGATATGATCAATACATTGCTAGTCGAAATGCTAAAAGTGAAAAGAATCAAAAAGTACAGACGATGGAGGAAGATCTTGCTAATGTGAAGAATGAACTTAATGAAATCAAGTCACTACTAAAGGAGTTAATCAATGGATCCAAATGAAATTGAGATAAAAGGTTTAGAAAAATCTTTTGCGTACCAGAAAATTGCATCTGAGATAGATAGTTGTGATGACCTCGAAATGCTAAAAAATGTTGCAAAGTCTTTTGCAAAATTATATTATAAACAGCAAGAAACAATCGCAATCATAGGATAATAGAATGCCTAGTAGAAACATTACGTTTGATCCAGATTCGGGAGTTCCAAGTGCTTCCAATTTAAATTTGTATACTGGCGCAGATTTTTCTTTAAATCTAAATGTAAAAACTGTTTCAAATTCTGCATTTGATTTAACAAATTATACTGGATCATCACAACTTCAAAAAACGACAGGAATTGGTGCAACAATATCACCAAATGCAACCTTTACTGTTGGTATTACCAGTGCTATTGATGGTCTTTTAAATGTTTCTCTAGGATCTACTGATACCAGAAGTTTAAGTGAGGGTAGATATATGTATGACGTTCTTGTTAGTTCTGGAAGTACAGTATATACCCTAGTAAACGGAAGTGTTTACGTATATTCTGGAATTTCTTCAGCACCCTAAATACACTTAGGAAACTTGTAAATAAATGGCGCAACCAGCAAGTAGGACAGAATTAGTTGACTATTGCAAGAGACAGTTGGGCGCTCCTGTATTAGAAATTAATGTCGCAGACGAACAAGTTGATGACTTAGTTGATGATGCTCTGCAGTATTTTCATGAAAGGCACTTTGATGGAGTATCACAAACCTTTCTGAAATATAAAATCACACAGGATGATATTGATAGAGGTAGAGGGATAGAAACGGGTAGTAACATTGGTATTACAACAACAACAGTTACAAAGACTGTTGGAATTACAACCCAATTTAGTTTTGAAGAGAACGGTAATTACTTGCAGGTTCCACCTTCAGTTATTGGTGTAACTAAAATATTCAGATTTGATGGAACAAACACTGTAACAAATAATATGTTCAGTGTTAAATATCAGTTATTCCTCAATGATATCTATTACTGGGGATCGACTGAAATTTTGACATATGCAATGACAAAGAGATATCTGGAAGATATTGATTTTGCTTTGAACACTGAGAAAGCAATCAGATTTAATCAAAGATCAGACAGACTTTATCTGGATCTTGACTGGGGATCTGTATCGGTCGGTGACTATATTATCATTGACTGTTATCGTTTATTAGATCCAAACGATCACACTAGAGTATACAATGATTCTTTCCTGAAGAGATATTTAACTGCTCTGATAAAAAGGCAGTGGGGACAGAATCTAATTAAGTTCCAAGGAGTAAAACTTCCTGGTGGAATTGAACTAAATGGAAGACAACTTTACGATGACGCTGAAAAAGAATTAGAAAATATTAGAGAGGTAATGTCAAATACATACGAACTTCCTCCTCTTGATATGATAGGCTGATGTTAAATCCATATTTTACTCAAGGCACTAGATCTGAACAGAATTTAGTTCAGAATTTGATCAACGAACAGTTGAGGATGTATGGTGTTGACATATATTATATTCCAAGAAAATATATAACAGAAAAGACAATCATTAGAGAGGTAGTCCAATCAAAATTTGATGATGCTTTGCCGATTGAAGCGTATGTTGATAACTATGACGCATATTCTGGTGCTGGTGATCTTCTGACAAAATTTGGAATTGAATCAAAGGATGAGGTTAGACTAATCATATCTAGAGAAAGATATGAAAATTATATTACCCCATTGATTCAGGGAAAAGCAAATATAAAACTTTCTACACGTCCAAAGGGTGGAGATCTAATTTGGTTCCCATTGGATGATCGTCTTTATGAAATTAAAGACATTGAGTATGCAAAACCATATTATCAGTTACAAAACCTTTATGTTTATGAATTATATTGCGAACTCTTCCGCTATCAGGATGAGGTTATTGCTACTGGAATCGATGAGATTGATAATGAACTTATTGGTGACGAATCTGATGGAATAACGGATGATGGTATCAATACGATTCAAGGTTACACACAAACATTGAATTTGGTTGGAACTGCATCACAAGCGACTGCAGTAACTGGAATTGCTACTGGAGTTATTAGAAATATTACTATCACTAACAGAGGTGGTGGATATAAGGTAAAACCATCTGTAGGAATTGGTTCTGCGCCTGTTGGAGGGGTGACTGGTATAGCAACCGTTAGAATGATTAGTGGAATCAACGTATGTAACTTGAATACAAACGCTGCTCTGAAATCAGTACAGCATGTGGATTTGGTCAACGCTGGTTCTGGATACACTGTAGCACCATCAGTTAGAATATATGGTGGTGGAGGGACTGGTGCCGCTGCAACTGCTGCTATAGGAGATTATGGCGTAGGTATCGTAACAGTTACTGCAGCGGGTGGTGGATATGTATCTTCTCCACAGATAACATTTACAAACGAAGTATTCAGAACAGGTGTTACAACAGTATCAGCAGCTGCTACAGCAGTTGTTAGTTCCTCTGGCGCAATTACTGCCATTAACATAACAAATGCTGGTCTTGGATATTCTGTAGCACCTACAATTAGCATTGCTGCTCCTGGTACAGGCGGTAGTGGAACCTTCGCATTCAATGAATCCGTTACTGGTTCTGTTTCCGGAGCAACAGGAATTGTAAGATCTTGGGATTCTACCACCAATGTTTTGGAAGTAAGTTCAGTTAGTGGAACTTTCTCTCTTGGAGAAAGTATTGTTGGATCTACATCTGGTGCTTCTAGATCACTACTGACGATTGATAGAAATCCTGACAATGATCCGTTTGCAGATAACTTTAATATTGAAGCAGCAGCAGATGCTATCATAGATTTCTCTGAACAGAACCCATTCGGCATACCCTAAATACAATTACGTTATTGCCAAATATAAACTTAGGTTTAAATCATGTTTGAGTATTTTTACAACGAAATTCTGAGAAGGACTATCATTTCGTTCGGAACTTTGTTTAATGCGATTAGCGTTAAACAAGAGGGATCTGATATAAGAATTCCTCTGGCATATGGTCCTACCCAAAAGTTTTTGGCAAGAATTGAGCAATCTCCAGATCTCAATAAACCCATGGCAATTACATTGCCAAGGATGTCTTTTGAGTTTACTGGGTTGACATATGATCCTTCTAGAAAAGTAACAACCACACAACAGTTTAAAGTAAAAGATCCAAATAGTAACACAGACGTAAAAAAATCTTTTATGCCTGTTCCCTATAATATGGCATTTGAACTGTCTATTTACTGCAAACTGAATGATGATGCTCTGCAGATCATAGAGCAAATTTTACCATACTTTCAACCTCAATATAATTTGACAGTTGAACTGGTAGAAGAGATTAAAGAGAAGAGAGACGTTCCTATTGTTTTGGAAAACATAACAATAGATGATCAATACGAGGGAGATTTCACCCAAAGAAGAGTTCTTCTTTATACTTTAAGATTTACAGCAAAAACATATCTGTTTGGTCCTGCATCCTCTGCAAGCAAGGATATCATCAAGAAGTCTACAGTCAGTCTTCTTACTGGAAAAGATACTACAAACACCAAAAGGGAAGTTACATATTCTGTTACTCCAAGAGCAATCAGAGACTACACTGGAGAAGTTGCAACCAATATTTCTGCAGATATTACAACAGCAACTAAAACATTTGAAGTTGATGATGCAAGTGTTCTCACTGCCAACACATACGTTGATCTGGAGGGAGAAGAACTATTCATCAAGTCTATTTCTGGCAACAAAATTACCGTCAACAGAGGTCAAGACGGTTCAACAATTACATCGCATGTTCAGGGTTCACCAATTAAAAATATTACCGCCGAAGACCACGCTCTTGTTGAAGAGGGTGATGATTTTGGATTTGATGGAACCATTACTGGATTCTAATTATGGAGAAAAAATTTGATAAACTGAATGAGACCTTTAATACCTCCAATGAATTAGTACAACCAGAAGTAGTTGAAGAAAAAATAGAAAAGGTCAAATCTTCAGTTGATGATGTTAGAAAAGATTATGACTACACTAGAGGCAATCTTTATAGTATAATTGAAAAAGGTCAAGAAGCAATCAATGGAATTTTAGAACTAGCGCAAGAAAGTGAAATGCCAAGAGCATATGAAGTTGCTGGTCAGTTAATTAAAAACGTTGCAGATGCAACCGACAAATTAATGGATCTTCAGAAAAAACTGAAAGATGTGGAAGAAGAGAAACAAGCAAAGGGACCATCTACTGTGAACAATGCTTTGTTTGTTGGATCAACCGCAGATCTTGCAAAAATGCTCAAGACTGGGTTAAAAGAGGACAATAAATAATAAAATAGACAGGAGCTATATTAAACGTGGCATTAAAGAAGCCTTCAGATTTTTTTGGAAATACTAAAAAGACTCCCCTTGATGAAGTACAAGAGGAGTATAGTTCTGCGACTCCAGAAAAAATAGAACAGGTTTCAGAGGCATTTGATGCATTTAAAGGTAATTTAAATCACATACAGTCACTATCAGATTTTACAAATACGTTTGACAGTTTTAAAGATAATTTAGACAAAGTTGAAAGTGTTTCTGAAGAAGTATCTTCAATCAAGGAAGATATTAAAAATTTAATTAAAAAAGAAGATTTAGATAGTGCCATGATGGCACACCTTCTTTTTGTTCAAGAATCTATATCTAAGATAGAGTCAAAAATATCATCTATCAATGGCGAAACCGTTGATAAAATAAAAGAAGACTTTGGAAATCTTTCTACATCTGTAGAGAATTTTCTTAGTATTGACGTGCCTCAATATAAAAAATTAATTTCTGAATCCGAAGTTAGAGTTGATGATAGATTTGGAACATTTAAATCTCAAGTAGAAGAAAATTTAGGTAGTATCAAAGCAGACATAAACAAAGAAGTTACCTCCGTTTTAGCAGATATTGAAAGTCTTGGAGAAAGCACTGTACTTGATGCAAAAAAAGATTTTAAAAAGCATACTAAAAAAATAAATGAAACAGTAAACGCACTTGTTGAAGAAGAACTTCCAAAGTATAAAAAACTGTTTGCAGAAACTGAGATTAGAACCGAAGAAAAAATCAAGACAGCAATTGATTCATATCAGGATACCATTGAAAGTCTCAATAAAACAGTAAAGGAATTTACGCAAGTAGAAATTCCAAAGTATAACAATCTTCTTATTGAGAATAAAATCAAATCTGAAAAAGAAGTAAAACAATTAGAGGAAGAAGTTCTTTCAAAAGTTAGTTCTCTAACAGAAAAAGTTCAAGATATTTCTGGAGGAATTCATGAGAAGACTGAAGAAAAAATGGAAGATCTTCAGTCTATAATAGTAGAATATAGAACAGAGATAGATTCAATATCTAAAACATATGACTCTCTTTACAAAGATTTTAAAAAGAGGGAAATTTCCGAAAATAAAAAATTAGAAACATATTCTACAGAGATTAAAAAATATCAAAGTAGATTTGAGTTTTTAGAAGAGACTGTAAACGAAGATCTTAGAGAAATTCAAAGTGTTTTGATTCAATCAAATGAAAATTATCATGCAAGTCTTAAAACTGAAGTAGGTAAGTTTAGAGATAAAATTACTGGACAGATGAAAGATCTTGAAGTTGATCTTGTAGTCAATGAGCAGCATATTAAAAAACAAAATGAGAACATAGAATCAATTCAAGAAGAATTAAAAGTAGTTTTAGAAAAACTACAACTAAGTTCTATTGAAGAAAAGAGCAATTCTTTAATGGAAAAGATCAATAACATTGAAGGAATTCTTTCAAATGTTAGTGATACCGTAAAGGAAAAAAGTGTTCTAAAAGAAGACAATCCAAATTTACCTGGAGATCCATCAACAAATAATTCAGATGACCCACTGACTCCTCTTGATCAAAAATATGTAACATTAGAACAGTTACAGCAACACTATAAATTATTTGTTCAAAGAGTCCAACACCAACTTTCAAGTCTTGGTGGAGGTGGTATTGAAGATGCTCCAAATGATGGGCAAATTTATAGTCGTAAAAATAGACAGTGGATATTATCTACAGGTGGCGGGGGAAAATTTACAGACGATAGTGTTGGTATTCATACAACTAGTAATGTTGGACTAGGTACAACTGCTAGATCAGATTCTACCCTCTATGTTGATGGCAACGCCACGATTACTGGTGATCTGAATGTCACTGGAGATCTTTCCTATGATGAAGTAAATGCTAGAAATTGGAATATTACTGGCATTGCAACTGTTGGAACAGCATTCTATATGCCACAATACACGACTGCAGCAAGAGATGCGGCAACTTTTAATGAAGGAGCAATGATCTATAATACAACAATCAAAAAAATGGAGTTCTATGATGGGACTAATTGGGTAGCACTGCCTGGTATGACACTTGGTCTTACTGTAGCACTCGACGGATGATAAATAATAAAGAGTAATTACTCAATTGAATGACCAAAAACGGCAAATGTAAAGCAGGATATTATTACTGCTACACAGATGAAAAATGTAAACCTATTCCCAAAGGGTTCAAGGTAGTGGGTCGTGCTGGTATGCTCCGCAAGGAGAATGGGCATTCGGTAGATGATGAAACCGAAACCGAAACCAAGAAAAATGGTAACGGCAATGGCAATGGAAACGGTAATGGCAATGGTGGGGGTATGAGTGAGTCGAAAAGTGGTGATTCTTCTCTGCGTGACTGGTTTGGCAAGAGTAAGTCTTCTGATGGCAAGCCTGGGTGGGTTCAGTTGGGTGGTAAATATGCAGGCAAACCCTGTGCCAGACAACCAGGACAAACCACAAAACCCAAGTGTGGTTCAAGCAAAATGAAGCGCAATCTCTCTAAAGATGAAGAGGAGAGAGCATTCCGTCGTAAGAATGCAAAGGACCCAAATCCAGATAGAAAAGGGAAAGCAATTAACGTGAAGACTGAAGAAACCGTAAACGAAGGCAAAAAGGATGCCTGTTATCATAAGGTCAAATCACGTTATTCTGTTTGGCCAAGTGCATATGCGTCAGGAGCACTGGTCAAATGTCGTAAAGTTGGTGCTGCCAACTGGGGAAACAAAACTAAGAAAGAAGAGTATCAATTCTCGAACTGGAGAGATGAGTTTAAAGCAACAGAGATAGAAACTACTGACCTCATCACTGCAGAAGAAGAAATGAAAGTAAACGAGGCCAAGAAGTGTTGGCCTGGTTACAAGAAAGTTGGAACGCAAAAATTATTTGGTAAGACATACAATCGCTGTGTAAAGGCGGGTGATGAAATTCAACATGATGGAGAGGAACTTGAAGAAGCAGTTCAGGTTCCCAGAAAAACTGGTAATATTGTAATGGTATACCTCACATTTAGGGGTAAAATGTATACTATTAAAATTTTCTTCCCCTCAGTAAAAACACCAAGTAGATCTGAAGTACAAGACCAAATCGATAAAGTATATCCTGGCGGTAAAGTAAGACACTATCAGGTAACCGACTATGAACCGGGAGAACCAGTCCTCCATTCAGAAGAAAGAGGAGGAGATCAGGCAGTTGAGGAAACTGCTGGATCTAACGCAACAGCATCAGGAGAAATCTCTGAAGAGTCCGAGGGGACATCAGTAGAAGAAGGTGCTGCTTGGACCAAGAAAGAGGGCAAATCTAAATCAGGAGGATTGAATGAAAAAGGCCGCAAGTCGTATGAACGTGAGAACCCAGGAAGCGATCTTAAGAGACCTTCAAAGAAAGTTGGCAACCCTCGTAGAAAGAGCTTTTGTGCGAGAATGAAAGGAATGAAGAAGAAGTTAACTTCTTCCAAAACTGCAAACGATCCCGATAGCAGAATCAATAAATCATTAAGAGCCTGGAATTGCTGATTAGTTTATGAGTGAAGTATATCTTGGTAATCCTAATCTAAAAAAAGCAAATACAGCGATTGAATTTACACAAGAGCAAATCTTAGAATTTGTCAAGTGTAAAGAGGATCCTGTTTATTTTGCCAAAAACTATGTAAAGATTGTATCTCTTGATGAGGGTTTAACACAGTTTCATCCATATCATTTTCAAGAGAAGTTAATTAACAATTTTCATAACAACAGATTCAACATCTGCAAAATGCCTCGCCAAACTGGTAAATCGACTACAGTCGTATCTTACCTTTTGCATTATGCTGTCTTCAACGACAGCGTAAACATTGGCATTCTGGCAAACAAAGCAGCGACTGCAAGAGAATTATTACAAAGGTTACAAACCGCATATGAAAACCTTCCAAAGTGGATGCAACAGGGTATCATATCTTGGAACAAGGGATCTCTGGAGTTAGAAAATGGCAGTAAGATATTGGCAGCTTCTACGTCTGCAAGTGCTGTCCGAGGTATGTCGTTCAACATCCTCT
>MDSW01194788.1_pt1 | contig 19866 bp, 19 predicted proteins | sample 811171 | NCBI WGS metagenome assembly MDSW01 (sample SAMN05326641, study PRJNA326480) | marine metagenome | isolation source: seawater | place: Atlantic Ocean: North West | collected 2012 | reverse complement strand
TTCCACCTACAAACCAGATTTCTCCTCCTTTTAGACGCATTGGATTATTGAAAAGAGCAAGAACATCAGCTTTGTTTCCTTCTTTCTCTAACACTTCGATGTTGGTGACGAGATGTTGAGACATTTCAAACATGTCTAAAGCCTTTGATAAAAAAGAAACGGTTTCCTCTAAATTACCGACTGAACCTCCCGAAGATGAGTAATCGATGTGAGCATCTGTTGTGAACAAGGTTCTATAAAGATCCCAATCTCGAGTATCCACAGCACGTGCGTATCGCGAAAAAAAATCTGTTATCTCAATCCTGTTAACAACATCTTCAATGTCCATAAGACCGCTTTCCACTAATAGGAATTAAAACTCCTCGAAAACTTAAAACCTTTCTCTGTTATAGCAGTAAAACTTATTTGACATGATGTTCTGCAAAGCTCTCCATTCCATCCATCCAAGAAATTTTACATGGTCCAGTAATTGATTTTCTGAAACTTGGATCTGCTGCACCTCCTGATTGGCTACCTGGCACATTTTCGTATATCAGTTGTGGTGTTTTACCCAAGAGAGAACCGAAAAAAGCACACCACTCTTCAGCAGTTACAACTTCATCTCCGCACCAGTTCACGATGGTAGAGGGGGTTGAAGCGGCTTCAAGAAGATATGAGACCTGCTGGGCTAGATCTGTCTCATGGATGGGACTATAAGGAGAAGGAGCTGAATCTCTGAGTACTATCGGTTTATCGGCAGCTATTGCTGCACAGTGATATTTTGGAAGACCCCCATTATCGCCATAGCTTGCATTGATTCGAGCGATAGTAGTGGGAAGTTCAAGAACCCTAGACATGGTTCTAGCAACAGCCTCTTGGCTTATTTTAGAGATTCCATATGTAGGAGAATGGGTAACAGTTGAATCACCTATTGGATCACTTTCATGGTAGAGATGCCAAGGGTTTTCATTGGGTTTGTAAACAGAGTTAGTTGAAGCTATCAATACTGATTTTGCATGGCAACAATGTTGCATCAAGATCCCCGTTGCTTCAGCATTATTCGAAATTGCCAAATCATAATCAGCTTCTGGACCTTGAAAAACTGCGAAATGAACTACATGATCGAAATCGGTTGGGAGAGTTCCGTAGTCTTTCGAATTTAAATCGAGAGTAAAAGTGCGGACGCCCAGTCCCTCTAACCGTTCTTTTTTTTGTTCATCAGTAAAACGAGCAACTCCCCAAACCTCGTTTTTTTCTGCCAAGAATCGAGCTAACGGAAAGCCAATTTGGCCAGTTGCACCTGTTACGAGAATTTTTTTATCTGATAGCATTCTCCGACGATAGGCCGATTAGGCGATCTCCGATAGTGTCGCCGCATAACTTTTGTTAAAAAATATTCAAGGAGGAAAAGTGGCTGGTCATCTTTCAGGTAAAAACATTGCAGTAACAGGAGCCGGAAATGGAATTGGACGTTCTGTCGCCATTCTCTGCGCAAAAGAAGGAGCAAATGTAGTTGTTGCTGACTACGGAGTGGAGCTAGATGGTTCTGCCCCTTCAAGCGCTGTGGCTGATGAGGTAGTGAATCAAATTAAGGAATCAGGTGGAAACGCAATTGCTGTAGCTGGTGATGTTTCAGAATCAGAAGTAGGCCAACGAATAGTTGAAACCGCTATTGAAGCCTGGGGGCGAATCGACGGAGTTGCATGCGCTGCAGGAATTCTGCGCGAAAGAATGCTGTTTAATATGACAGATGAAGAATTCGACGATGTCGTGAGAGTCCATCTCAGAGGTCATTTCAATGTGTACAGAGCAGCCTCTGCCGTAATGCGTAAACAAGAAGGAGGGGGAAGTATCCTTGGTTTTACCTCAGGAGCTTTTGTTGCTTCAACAGCTCAACCAAACTATTCAGCCGCAAAAGGCGGAGTCATATCTCTTACAAAAAGTGCAGCTTTCGCTCTAAAGAGATATGGAGTGAATGCAAACTGTATAGCACCTGCTGCAATGACCCGAATGTCAGAAAATGTTCCTTTTGAAATAGAAGCAGGAGCACCAGAAGATATTGCACCACTAGCAGCATTTTTGCTGTCAGATGCAGCTAAAGATATAACAGCACAGATATATACATGCACGGGAAAGCGAATAGCGGTATGGAATCAACCTGCTGAAATAAGGGAAATGACTGCTAACGACGGAGAAGCTTTTACATTCGAGGAAATAGTTGAACGATTAAATACTGATATAGGAGTTGAAGAACTCCCATTGTTTGCAGATTTGGAGAGACGGATGAAAGAAATGGCTGAAAAGACAGAACAGGGCAATGCTTAGTTGATCTAAGATCTGATTATGGCAACTAAAAACCCTCCAAATTATGTCGAAAGCCACCATCTCTTAGAAGAGAAGGTAGTGGTTGTAACCGCTGCTGCGGGAACTGGAATTGGTTCCGCAGTGGCACGACGCTGCATTGAAGAAGGAGCCACTGTAATTATTTCCGATGTTCATGAAAAAAGACTTGAGGCCACCTGTGATGCATTAGGCCAGATCAATGGAGAGAGACCTCTTTCAATTGTGTGTGATGTAACAAAAGAACAACAAGTGCAAAATTTGTTTGACAAAACAATAGAAGAATACGGACAACTCGATGTCTTAATCAATAATGCAGGTTTAGGAGCTCAAAGCCTGTTAGTCGAAATGAATGATGAAGAATGGTCGCGAGTAATTGATGTGACACTAAATGGAACAATGCGCTGCACAAGAGCTGCATTGAAAAAAATGCAAGAGAAAAACGCAGGCGTGATAGTAAACAATGCTTCGGTTTTAGGATGGCGTGCACAAGCAGGCCAGTCTCACTACGCGGCAGCAAAAGCAGGTGTCATGGCGCTTACACGATGTGTTGCTATCGAAGCAGCAGAATATGACATACGAGTTAATTGTGTAGCACCGAGTTTGGCTATGCATCCAAACCTTGCAAAATCCAGCAACCAAGAGCTAATAGATTCTCTGATAGAGCAAGAAGCCCTAGGCCGCGCTGCGGAACCCTGGGAGGTAGCAAATGTAATGGTTTTTTTAGCTAGCGATTACTCTTCCTACATGACAGGCGAAGTCATTTCAGTTTCAAGCCAGCACCCCTAGATTTTCTTATTTAACTCTCCACTGAGCGTTCATGTCGAAATCAGGCTCAGCTGAGACAACACCAATACGAGCAAGGTCCAATAGATGAGCGAACACAGAACTACCAGCTGCCTTGTGAAGGCTTTCATCAACGTCAGAATATATATCGTTAACTAATTCCTTAACTGTCTTAGGTTCCTTATTAATAGCGGCAATTATTTGAGTAGTACGTTCTTCGCGGTGCTCGATCAGAGAATTAACAAAAGGAAGAGGATCCTCAATAGCGGGACCATGAGTAGGGCGATAAATCATTTCAGAACGTTCAAGAAGGCGGCGTAAATTAGAAAGATAATGAGAGAGATTTCCGTCTGGAGCTGGAATCACAGTCGTTGACCATCCCATAACATGATCGCCAGTAAACAAAGTAGATTCCTCTTCCAAAGAAAAACATAAATGGTTGGATATGTGCCCCGGTGTGTGAAGAGCTTCAAAAGTAAAACCTTCACCTACGATCACATCACCGTTTCCAATTTCAACATCAGGAACAAAATCTGTATCACCTCTACCTTCAAGGTCAGCCTGCTGCGCCTCGTCAAGATCATCAAATGCTTTAGTATCTGCTAGTGGATGTTTTCCGAACCCATATGTCGGAGCTGAAGTTATTTCAGACAGGCTAGTTGCTGCAGGTGAGTGATCAGGGTGTGTGTGTGTCACTAAAATATGACTCACATTTTTGTTTCCTATGGCATCTAAAAGGGCAGCCAGATGCGCATCGTCACGGGGGCCTGGGTCGATTACAGCCAGTTCGCTCCCATCTGGATCTCCAATGATGTAAGTACCTGTTCCGTGATAAGTGAATTTAGAAGGATTTTTTGCAACGACCCTCCTGACCATCGGCGAAACAGATTGCACAATCCCGTAGGTTGGCGATTCTTCAGTAATAAAGGTGGGAGCCATTTTTATTTAAAAATATTAAGAGTTTTCTTCAATATTCGTATTGAAGATTTCTTTCAAATAGAAAGGACTCTCTCCACCTCCATGAACCTCAACAGTGGTTCCAGTCATCCAACGAGCCAAAGGTGAAGCCAGCACCATGCACATATCAGCGATTTCTTCGGGTTTCCCCAGACGCTTCATAGCCAGGTGATTAGCGAGCTTCAAACGTTTTTCGTCATCACCGTAAAAGTCAGACGATTCATCAGTTTCTATCAGTCCAACCGCCAAGGTTAGAACGCGTATTTTTGGGCTCCACTCATGAGCTAAAGTTTTGCTTAAATTATCCAAACCAGCCTTAGCAGCTCCGTAAGCCATCCCTCCAGGATTGGGCCTACTCCCACTGACTGAAGAGATATTTATTATGACACCGTTGCCTTCTTGTTCAGCCATCACAGGGAATACAGATTGGCAGCAGTGCATAGAAGCTAGAAGGTTCAATGAAACAACTTTTTCATTGAACCGAGGTGAAGCATCTGAAGATTCAACTGAAGGGGCGCCTCCAGCATTGTTTATAAGTACATCGATGCGGCCAAATTGTTGAACAACTTCAGAAATAAAAGATTCAACTTTTTCAGGCTCTCTTACATCAGTTTCAAAATAAACAGCTTCTTTGTCAGTCAATTCAGAGAAAATTGGCTTCTCTGGCGCATTGCGCGCACATGTAACAACATTTGCTCCAGCATCTAGAAAAGATTCTGAAATAACTCGTCCAAGACCCCGAGTCCCTCCGGTAACAATTACCGTTTTACCCTCAAAATCAAGGAATTTAGCTTTATCCATAGAGATATTCACACTAGAAGAGTATCTCAGGTCGTTGCATAGCGTGGGTTGCTCTAGCGTTGAAGTTGTGATTGACAAAAAAATGACCGAAAAGGAAGTCATCGAAGAACTATCTGATGGCATGACTATAGGGATAGGTGGTTGGGGGTCACGTCGAAAACCTATGTCTCTGGTTCGGGCAATAGCACGTAGTGATTTGAAAGATCTAACAATTGTTAGTTATGGAGGTCCAGATATAGGTTTGCTCTGTGCTACAGGAAAGATACGTAAAGCTATTTATGGTTTCGTTTCACTTGATTCAATACCCCTAGAACCTCATTTCAGAAACGCCAAACAAGAAGGAACTATCGAAACTAGTGAACTGGATGAAGGTGCTTTTTATTTAGGGTTACTAGCTGCAGCACATCGTATGCCTTTTTATCCAACAAGAGCTGGCATGGGTAGCGACATGCTCATGATGAACCCTGACATAAAGACAATCGAATCTCCCTACAAATCAAGCGATGGGGAAAAAGGTGAAGAATTAGTAGCGATACCTGCTTTAAACCTCGACGTATCACTTATACATATGAACAGAGCTGACTCTCAGGGAAATGGACAATTCTTAGGTCCAGATTTGTATTTTGACGACCTTTTCGCAAAAGCAGCCAAATGTACGTTTATGAGTTGTGAAAAGATAATCCCTACCGAAGACTTTCTGAAAGAAGGAAGTGTCCACACTCTTAAAATTCCAAGATTGTTTGTCAACGGTGTAATAGAAGCGCCAAGAGGAGCTCACTTCACTGAATGTCCTCCCGATTACGATAGAGATGAGGTTTTCCAAAGCGAGTATGCTGCCAGCGCTAAAGATCTCCAAAGTTGGGAAAACTTTAAACAAAAATACTTAGAAGTAGCTAGCCACCAGGAATATCTAAAAGCAGTTGACTCAAGAACTCAATTAGAGGAGAGTCAAAATGGCTAATGATGCAACGATCGATGAAGTATGTGTCACTGCAATTGCTGACAGTTTTCGAGGAGATGGCGAGATCCTATGCAATCCCATAGGGAATATTCCTGTGATAGCAGGACGTTTAGCTAAAGCCACATTTGAACCCGCAATGGTAATGACAGATACAGTCTCTGTTCTGGCTGCAAATACCATTCCTATTGGCGAACCAAATGCAGAAAAATTAGTGGAAGCATGGATGCCGTATAGAGATCTTTTCGACATTGTTTGGTCAGGTCGCCGCCATATAGTAATGGGTGCAAGTCAGATAGATCCGCACGGTAATCAAAATTTTGCTGCAATCGGAGACTGGAAAAAACCTAAAGCTCAACTCCTAGGACTACGCGGAGCTCCAGGAAACCTAGTAAACAACACGACAAGTTATTGGATACCAAATCATTCCACTCGTAGTTTTGTTCAAAAAGTCGACATTGTGTCAGGTCCAGGATATGACAGGGTCTCTAAGCTTTCGAATGAAATACAGCAGAACCACGAAATCCGTAAAGTCGTTTCAAATCTAGGTGTTTTTAATTTCTCAAATTCAGAGAAACGTATGCAGCTAGTTTCTAATCATCCTGATGTGACAGTTGAAGAGATAATTGCCGCTACCGGATTTGAATTGCTAGTACCAGACAAAATTGAAGAGACCCGAATGCCTACAAAAGAAGAACTAAAACTCATCAGAGAAGTAATTGATCCGCATGGTTTACGCAAGTCAGAATTTGTTAAAAAATGAGCGATAAGAGATTAAATACGAATTTTTGTGAACTAACTGGAGTTAAATACCCGATAGTTCAAACCGGTATGGGTTGGGTAGCAGGTCCGAGTTTAGTTATAGCTACCTGTCAAGCTGGCGCTCTTGGAATACTCGCAGCCGCAACATTGACTTTTGATGAAATGGTTAACGCAATTGAAGAAATTAGAAAGAATACAGATAACCCTTTTGGCGTTAATCTTAGAACAGACGCCTTTGATATTGAATCACGAGTTGAACATTTAATCGACTCCCAAGTTCCAGTAGCTTCATTTGCACAAGCACCTACGAAACGAATAGTTGAGCGTCTAAAAGAAGCAGGTGTGATAGTTATACCTACCGTTGGGGCAGCGCGACATGCAGAAAAGGTAGCTGAGTTAGGTGTTGATGCAGTTATCGCACAAGGCTCTGAAGGAGGAGGTCATACAGGTATCATTCCGACTTCACTTTTAATACCTCAAGTGATTGACTCAGTCAAAATTCCTGTAATTGCAGCAGGAGGATTTACAGACGGAAGAGGACTAGCAGCTGCTTTGGCATGGGGGGCTTCTGGAATAGCAATGGGAACTAGATTTCTTTTAACAAGTGAAAGTGAAGTTCCTGAGAATGTAAAAAATGTGTATCTTTCGACTTCATCAACCCAGACAGTCGTTACTAAAGCAATTGATGGTGCACCACAAAGAGTTATCTCCAACAAAATGGTTGAAAGACTTGAAAAGGCTCGTTTACTCGCTTTCCCCATAGCTCTAGTAAATGCTTTACGTTTTAGACGACTCTCCGGCACAACCCTTAAAAGCCTGATAACTGAAGGTTTAAGAATGAAAAAAACTCAGAAATTAACCTGGAGTCAAGTGGCCCTTGCAGCCAATGCCCCGATGTTGACAAAAGCGACAATGGTGGATGGCCATTTAGAGGTTGGGATCTTACCCACAGGTCAAGGAGTTGGATCAATAAATGAATTACCCAGTAGTGAAGAGCTGGTGAGAAGAATTGTTGAAGAAGCCATGAGTTCACTTGACCGGTTTGGGAAAAGTTGAAGATGGATTTAGACCCAACAAGAGAACAAAAAGAATTTCGTATCGAAGTAAGAAACTGGCTCAAAGAAAATATTCCTAAAACCTCCTTACCTTCGATGGACACCCAAGAAGGTTTTGAACTTCACAGAGAATGGGAAAAAAAACTTTTTGAAAACGGATGGTCGGTTGTTACATGGCCAGAAAAGTATGGAGGAAGAAATTTAGGTATACCCGAATGGCTCATTTTTGAAGAAGAGTATTATCACTCAGGCGCTCCGGGACGTGTTAATACAAATGGGATTAATCTATTGGCACCTGCCCTGTTTGATTACGGCACTGATGAGCAGAAAAATCGTTTTTTGCAAACGATGGCATCCGGAGAAGAAATCTGGGCACAAGGATGGTCAGAGCCAGATGCTGGAAGTGATTTAGCCTCAATAAAAACAAAAGCGCAAAAAGATGATGAATGGTTTGTAATTAACGGTCAGAAAACATGGTGCTCCCGTGGGGCATGGGCGGATTGGATATTTTGCATCGTTAGAACTGATCCAGATTCTGAAAGGCATCAGGGTTTGTCCTACCTGCTTGTACCAGCTGACTCAGAAGGCTTAGAACGCAGACCAGTCAAACGTCTTGACGGTGAACCTGCATTTGCTGAAATATTCTTTGATGATTGCCGTGTTCATTCTTCCAACCTTCTAGGTAGAGAAGGAGAAGGTTGGCAAGTTGCAATGTCAACGGCATCTAATGAACGAGGTTTAAACCTAAGAGCACCAGGTCGCTTCACTGCAGCGGCGGAAAGACTCATCGACCTTCATAGAACAACCGAACCAAAACCGGATCCAACCCTTACGGAAGAAGTCGTTAACTCTTGGATGAGAGCTCACGCTTATCGATGGCAAGCGCAGAGGACCGCAACACGAATCTTGGAGGGGGAGGCACTAAATTCTGAACCTTCAATAATGAAGGTCTTCTGGTCAGAATTAGATGTAGAACTCCACGCCACTGCTCTGCGAATCTTAAGAGATCGTTCTGACCTGATAACAGACTGGATCGATGCAAGCTCTGAGAATGAATGGTTAATGGGTTACCTATTTGCCTTGGCCGGACCAATATACGCAGGAACAAATGAGATTCAGCGAAACATAATCGCTGAAAGAGTTCTCGGATTGCCGAGAAAGTAGGAAGTCAGATGCATTTCGCACCAAGTGAACAACAAGAGCAATTTGCTTCCAATATTGCATCCATTTTAGAAAAAGAGTGCTCTTCAGAAGCACTTCAATCGGCTGGTGAAACATCATCAGGGTGCATTCATGGATTATGGGAAACACTTTCTGAAACAGGACTTATGGGAATTGCTATACCCGAAAAACTTGGTGGTTTAGGTATGGGTAGTTCTGACTTGATTTTTATTTTAGAAGAATTTGGGCGCTCCGCTTGCTCTGAGCCTGTAGCCGAACATGCAGCAGTAGCGGCACCTTTAATTGCGAGGTGGGCACAAAATGAAATGGCTCAAGAAATATTAGAAGAATCATCAACTGGTTTAAGAAAATTGACTGTTGGCGCACCAATGGATGGACGAGTTGTTTCTGTTGAAAAATCTGACATGATTTTACTCAATAAAGAAAATGAGCTTCATGTAGTTTCAACAAAGGAAATCTTGCATACTCCCATGGCTTCGATCGACCCGCGTTATAAAACCAGTGTTATTGAATGGTCACCCTCTTCACAAACGCTTATTTCGGAAAATCCGGATGCTATTGAAGATATGACCAACCGTGGAGCGCTATCTGCTGCAGCACAAGCAGTAGGAGTGGCCCAAAAACTTCTAGACATGACAGTAAGTTATGTCTCAGAAAGAAAACAGTTCGGGAAACCAGTTGGAACGAACCAGGCGGTCAAACACCACTGCTCAGATATGGCAATAGCGATCGAGTTTGCTAGGCCATTGGTTCAAGTAGCGAGCTGGGCTATAGACAATGAAAGAAGCCCTACAGAAAATTTCACAGTTTCAGGGGAAGTCTCAGCCGCAAAAGCTTTAGCTAGCGAAGCTGTTGAACTTGCATGCAGGTCAGCTCTTCAATGCCATGGCGCCATCGGCTACACAGTCGAACACGATCTACAGATATGGCTCAAACGCGGATGGACCCTTGCATCCACATGGGGAGACGCACTATTTCACCGTCGACGCTTGAGTAAAATTCTCGCTTTGATTTAACGGAAATCTAAAATATTTTAATTAAACGATATGAAAGATAGACAAATAAAGATGTCAGAAACTGGAAGAGAAACTGGGATACGTTTAGCTGACCGAGTAAGAGATCTTTTGCTGAAAATACACAAGTCAGCACCTACAAGCGAAATGATAGAAAAAGCAATTACACATGTGGATGCAGCGAATGAATCCCTAGGAGAATCAGTTCGACTTAGATGGTACGAAATTGACGAAAAAGACATCGATAACCTCACGAAAGAGCGTTTATACATTGAAGCAAGAGATAACAGCCTGTTCAGAGGAGAAAGAAACCCCTTAGCTCCGCCTATAAAAGTAAGAATCGAAAAGGATAATAAGGGTCAAGATGTGATAGTTGGAGAGTTGGAAACCAACAGATGCAGAGAAGGCCCCGAAGGCCGTGTCCATGGGGGATTCTTAGCTGGACTTTTTGATGATGTGTTAAGCGGTGCAGTCCGACTAGCAGGAGGAGGGCCTGCTGTAACTGGGAAATTAGATATTCGTTACAGAAAAGCTACCCCCATAGATCAACCGCTTCGTTTCGAAGCTCATCTTGAAGACTCAACTGGAAGGCGTATCAAGGCGAAAGCTAAATGTCTTGCAAATGGTGAAGTTACAGCTGAAGCTGAAGCACTTTTTATCAGGATCAAAACAGACTGAAAGTAATGGAAAATCGATCAGAAAAACCAGTTATATGTTTTCTTTGCACCGGAAACGCTGCCCGATCTGTGATGGCAAGAATAATGTTCGAGAAAAGAGCTCCAAACTATGTCGCAGTCGGAGCTGGGACACTTGTCCTTGAAGGACATCCAATGAGTCAAAGAACAAGAAAAGCACTTGAACGTTTTGAATTGTCTGACCTCACTCATAGAAGTTCACAATTTGGAGAAAAACATATAGGAGTAGATCTAGTCGTGGCTATGGAACCAAGTCATATCGAATGGATGAGGAGAAATTTTCCAGAAGTCGCATCCCGAACAGCATCACTTCCACGTCTCGTCCGCGATTTACCCAAAGAGGGATCTTTAGTTGAAAGGGTAACGAAATTAAATCTTGCTGAAGTTGAGATCGAGTCTTGGGAAGAAGTGGTCGATCCGGCATCAGGGGATCAAGAAATATTTGATGCTTGCGCCGTTGAAATAAATCGACTGATAAATCAATTAATTGATCGACTCCCTTAATGAAAAGATTTAACACATATCAAAAAAATGGGTTTACGCTAGCGGCAGCTTGTGGCCTAATAGGCATAACCTATGGAGTTTTTGCTGACACTGCCGGGCTCTCACTTTTGCAAGCATCAGCACTTTCCATTCTCACATTTACTGGTGCATCACAGTTCACAGCAGTCTCAGTAATAGACGGTGGAGGCAATCCGGCAGCAGCTGTCAGTAGTGCCCTTTTACTTTCAGCGAGAAATGCACTATACGGGCCTGTGGTAACAAAATCTTTAAATGACGGGAAATTAAAAAAAGCAGTAGCTGCCCATTTCGTGATTGATGAAACCATAGCGATAGCCAGTGCACAAGAAACTAATAAAGACTCTCGAGATTCATTTTGGTTTACAGGAATATGCCTTTTCGTATTTTGGAATATAGGAACAATTTTAGGAGTGTTACTAGGGGGCATCCTTGAAAACCCAGGTTCATGGGGTCTTGATGCTGCTTTTCCAGCAGCATTTGTTGCGTTAATCATTCCACATGTTCTTACGAGAGAAGGAAAGATTACTGCACTAGTAGCTGGAATTGTAACTCTAGTTAGTATTCCACTCACACCAGTGGGCATGCCGATACTTCTAGCGTCTGCAGCTATTTTGCCTGGATTGTTAGCACAACAAAAGAAAAAGAGAACCTTATGACTTGGGGTGCAGTAATCGCATTGTCCGTTGGTAGTTATGCATTCAAACTTTTAGGACTTGTAGCTGGGCAGAGGTTCTCTAAACACCTAGCCCCAGGAACTGCTCTTTTGCCGGCAGCACTTTTCTCAGCCTTAATCGTGATTATGTCTATTTCAGATGACGGCTCATTAGCAGTAGATGCACGACTGGTAGGGGTAGGAATAGGCGGCTTGGCAGTCTGGAAAAAAATGCCCTTCACATTGGTTGTATTGACAGCAATGCTTTCTACAGCCGTTATACGATTAGTTGTGTAATGGGAAAATTGAAAAAAGAACAAAGCATTTATTGTCGTGAGTAGTTTGATTGAATCTAAATATGAAAACGAAGCAATTCCAGATGAATTGATTCCAGAAAATGTTTCACCTTCTGTATACAGAGTTCTATCAAACCCGAGACCCAAATGGAGAGGGCGTTTACACAGAATTGCAGGACCACTAACTCTTATTGCAGGAATATTTCTAGCCTCATCAGCACCAGCAGGACGTGAAAGAATAGGTGCCGTAATTTTTACTGTAGGGGCATTTGCAATGTTCGCGACAAGCGGACTGGTTCATCTTCGACGATGGAAAATATCTCTTCTTGAGATTTTGTTTCGATTAGACCATGCCGCCATATTTTTGATGATTGCATCTGGAGCTTCTTCACTTGCATTGATCGCCATGGATGGGACCCCAGCAAAAGTGATGCTTTGGAGTGTTTGGATTGGAGCAGGGGTGGGAATTCTTCTTAGAGTTTTGCCTTTCCACCCACCTAAAGGGCTGATGAACACATTATTCATAGCTCTCGGATGTCTTCCTTTGGTCGTAGCTCCCAGCCTCTTCAGAGCAATAGACATTTTCCCAGCCTCGTTTATAGTCCTAGAGGGAATCTTTTATATAGGAGGGGCACTTATGCTAGGTGCTCAGTGGCCAAAACTTAAACCTAAAGTTTTTGGATACCACGAAGTTTGGCACTCTTTAGTAGTTTTAGCCGTAGCAGCCCACTTTGGAGCTGTGATATTGATACTGCATTATTAATGCACTATGGAATTCAAGTTAAATTCGCTGGAGAATAATAATTCAATGTTGGAGGTTTGAGATGAAAGGGATTGTTTTTGACGGAGAAGAACTCCGGCTGGTAGAAGGTTTAGAAGTGCGTTCACCAGGAGCAGGGGAAGTTACCGTCAAGATCGTTAACGCTGGAGTTTGTCACAGTGATGTAAGCGTCATAGACGGCACGATCCCATTTCCCACTCCCTTGGTGCTCGGACACGAAGGGGCTGGGGTTGTTACAGAAGTTGGCTCAGCTGTCACTTCAGTTGCTCCAGGCGATCATGTCGTGTTATCGACGTTAGGCCAGTGCGGGGCTTGCCCTTCCTGCGACGCAGGACAACCAACAATGTGTAAATCTACTTTTGGGGCTAGAGACACACCGTTTTCTTTAGATGGTGAACCGTATTACAACTTCGCTAACATCTCTGCTTTTTCAGAAAATGTAGTCGTTAAAGCAAATCAAGCAATTCGTATACCAGAAGACGTGCCTTTGACTGCAGCATCCCTAATCGGATGCGGGGTTCTTACAGGTTCAGGTGCTGTATTTAACCGCGCAAAGGTTAAACCAGGAGAAAGTGTTGCAGTTGTAGGCGTGGGAGGGATTGGTTTGAATGCCATCCAGGCCGCAGCAATAGCTGGCGCTAATCCCATTATTGCGATTGATACAAATTCTGAAAAAGGCGACTTAGCTATAGATTTCGGAGCTACACATTTCATTAATGCAACAGATGTTGATACAAACCAGGAAATTCGTAAAATACGCGCTGATGGAGTCGACTATGTCTTCGAGTGTGTAGGTTCCAAAGCACTGATTGAGGAATCAGTAGGTTATTTGGATTGGGGAGGAACTCTAGTAATACTCGGTGTGCCACCACTCGGCAGCACAGTCGAATTCATGACCGTAGCTGCATATCTAGATGTGACAATTATGGGATGCCGCTACGGGACTTCCAGACCGCAGACGGATGTAACTCGCATTTGCGAACTATACAAGGCAGGTAAATTCAAATTAGACGAACTGGTAAGCCGTGTTTACCCGATGGAAGAAATACACACACTTTTAGAGGATATGCATGAAGGCCGTCTTGCTAGAGGCGTCTTGGATATTTGCCCAATTTAGCCGTATGACTTTTTAAAGTGTTTTCAACAAAAATTAGAACATGTTCGTTAACAATAATTTTTGCGTTGTTGACTCTTAGCTGTGCCAAAACGGAACCAAGTAAACCTGGTCAAGCAAGAACCTGTGAAGAGCTCGTACAAATAGGAAGAAATATTGCTGAATTAGTACTAGAAGAAATAGAAGAAAAAGAACTAAACAAAATTCAAGAACAAGAGTTAAATAAAACCATAAAAAAAATTGAAGACCTAGCACAAACAAAAGATTTTCTCATGAGATCTTCTGAATTGAATTGCAGTGAAGAAGAACTCAGTAAAACAGCGTGTCTTTCTTATCAAGGCTTATCGCAGAAAGCCCGCGGTGATATTACAAGAGAGTATCTGAGACCTTATTTTGAAGCTTGTGGTTAGAAAATATAATAAAGCCTTCACTGTTGCATCACGTAGGCTCTAGATTCGTGTTACGGACATAAGAAAATAGGACAATGACAAAAAATCGAATATCACACAGAATTGCCTCAATATCTGAGTCTGCCACTATGGCAGTAACCAATAAGGCAAGAGTTTTGAGAGAAGCAGGAGAACCAGTAATTGGTTTCGGAGCAGGTGAACCCGATTTCCCGACACCTGACCACATCGTTGAGGCAGCAATTGCAGCTTGCCGTGAACCAGCAAACCACCGTTATGGACCAGCATCTGGCCTTCCAGAATTGAGAGAAGCATTAGTCGGTAAAACTGAACGAGATTCAAAATGGAAACCTGAGACTGCACAAATCCTGATAACAAACGGCGGAAAACATGCTGTTTACAATTCATGTGCCGTATTGATCGATCCTGGAGATGAAGTACTGCTCCCAGCCCCGTATTGGACAACTTACCCCGAGGCCATTGCACTTGCAGGAGGAATCACAGTCGAGGTGCCAACGGATATTCAATCAGAATTCAAAGTCACAGTAGAGCAGTTAGAAGCTGCAACAACACCATCAACAAAAGCTCTCTTTTTCGTCTCACCTTCGAACCCTACAGGCGCCGTATATTCCGCTGAAGAGATAATTGCGATTGGAAAATGGGCGATTGAAAGAGGAGTCTGGATTATTACAGATGAAATATATGAGCACTTAACTTACGAAGGGCATGAACATCACTCTATTAGAGCCTTAGTGCCTGAAATAGAGGATCAGTGTTTGATAGTAAACGGAGTAGCTAAGACTTATGCAATGACAGGTTGGAGAGTCGGTTGGATGATAGGTCCTACTGATGTTATTTCTGCTGCAAGCAACCTTCAATCTCACGCTACATCAAACGTAGCTAACGTCTCACAAAGGGCGGCATTAGCAGCAGTTAGCGGAGATCTGAAAGATGTCATAAGGATGAGAGAATCTTTTGATCGACGTAGAAGAACCATGACTGAGATGCTGACCAGTATTGAAGGTGTCAAACTTCTAGAAACACAAGGGGCATTTTACGCCTTTCCTGACCTCTCAGCTTTTTATGATCGCGACATAGCAGGCAAAAAGGCACAAAATACTCTTGAACTCGCTGCAATAATTTTAGAAGAGGCAAAAGTAGCTATAGTCCCTGGAGAAGCTTTCGGTTCTCCAGGATATGCAAGACTATCTTTTGCTCTCGGTGACGAAGACTTAGAAGAAGGCCTCACTCGAATTACCCAATTGCTTAATAATTGATTTCATGGCCATAACCAAACCTTGTGGGACATGGGAGTCGGCCATTACATCAGAAATGTTGGTTGGCGGAGCAGTAAGACTTGGCGAAATCATTGCAGACGGAGAAGATGTCTGGTGGTCGGAATCACGACCAGATCAAGGCGGTCGAACAGTCCTTGTTCGTAATGGAATGGACCAAACAGGTCAGGATGTAAACGTCAGAACGCTAGTTCACGAATATGGAGGCAGCGCATGGAGGGTTGCGAACGGAACTCTTGTTTACAGTCAATACTCGGATCAACGTTTATACCGTCTAGGCGGATCAGGTGATTCAATTCCTTTAACTCCTGAACCAGAAACTTTGCAGGGTTACAGATATGCCGATGGTCGAATAACCAACAATGAGCAATGGTATGTATGCGTAAGAGAACTTCACACTGAAAATGGTGAAGAACCCTCAAATGAGATTGTCGCAGTTCCCTTAGACGGATCTCAGCAAATAAAGATTTTAGTTTCAGGGCCTGATTTTGTTTCCTCTCCGAGAATATCGAAAGAAGGTAATCAGATTGCTTGGGTGCAATGGAATCACCCAAACATGCCATGGGATAACACGGAGTTATGCATTGCATCACTAGAAGAAATGGTTATAACCAATCAAAAAGTACTGAAATCGAAAGCAGAGGCTTTCTTCCAACCCGAATGGGATAATCAAGGAAACTTGTATGTAGTAAGTGATCGAAACAACTGGTGGAACCTCTTCCGAGTGGACCAAAGCCTAAAAGAAATGAAACTGACACCACTTACCAATATCGAAGCAGAAATAGGTTTACCCCAATGGGTATTCGGTCAGTCCAGATATGCATTTGTTGGAGATGATATTTGGTTTGCTTATAGGGAACTTGGCACCGATAAGCTCGCAGTCCTTTCACCTGATGGGCGATTAGAACAAATAAAACTTGATGCAACTGAGATTGAGTCTGTAACAAGTTATCAAGATGGAATAGTTGCAACCGTAAGTTCATGGAAGTCTGAATCATCAGTGATGTTTATCAACAGGAAAGAGATGCGCCCTTTAAGTAAAACTCGTGAACTTGGTATAGACGAAAATTGGTTTCCAGTACCAGAAACTTTAACTTATCAAACTTCAGATTCTGAAAAGGCACACGCTCTTTTCTACTCACCGACAAATCCTGAATATGAAATCAGCGAAAAAGAAAACCCACCACTTATAGTTCTCGCCCATGGAGGGCCTACAGGAGCTGCAAGACGCCAACTTCAACTATCCATCGCTTATTGGACAAGTCGAGGATTTGCAGTAGCAGATGTCGATTACCGCGGCTCAACAGGATATGGAAGATCATTTCGACACCGTCTGCATAATAGCTGGGGAGTAGCAGACGTAGACGACTGCGTTGCAGTAGCAAAAAACCTAGTTATTCAAAAAAAAGTAGACAAAAACAAATTAGCTATAAAGGGAGGTAGCGCAGGGGGATTCACAGTCTTAGCAGCTCTAACATTCCACGACACTTTTACTGCAGGAGCAAGCAGATATGGGATTGCAGATTTAGCGATACTTGCAAAAGATACACATAAGTTTGAATCTAGATATTTAGATCGACTTGTAGGAGAATGGCCTAAAGACGAAGAGATTTACAAACAGAGATCACCGATTCATCACATTGAACGGCTAACAACACCAATGGTGATACTCCAAGGACTAGAAGACCCAATCGTTCCACCAAATCAAGCACACTTAATGGCAAAAAAATTAAACGAAAATGGCATACCCCATTCACTAATAGAATTCCCAGATGAAGGTCATGGATTCAGAAAAGCTCCTAACATCACAAAAGCAATTGAATCAGAGCTAGCTTTTTTTGCCCAGATTTTCAATTTTGAGCCTTTTGATGACCTCCCAAAAATATTGGTTGAAAACAATATTTGAATCAAAATAAAAAAGTTTGCTTACCTTCACCTAATAGCTACTAGAATAAAACTTATGAGAATCAAGAACCTTCTCTTGCTTATGTAGGGCGGACGCATATAAACGCGTTCGTCCGCACCTCCTGAGCCAAAGGCCGGGAGGTTTTTTACTTTTAGAAACAAGAATGAAAATATTTAAACAACGGAGACAAAATAATGAGCACCGATACCGCTAAAGAAAAAGTGGTTATTTTCGATACCACTTTAAGAGATGGTGAACAATCGCCGGGCATTTCTCTTGATGTAGGAGAAAAACTAGAAATAGCGGGCCAACTTGCTCGACTGGGAGTTGATTACATCGAAGCAGGTTTTCCAATTGCAAGCCAAGGTGATTTCGACGCAGTGCATGCAATAGCTTCAAATGTTAGAGGACCAGTAATTTGTGGGCTTTCTCGTACAAGCTACAAAGACATTGACCGTTGTTGGGAAGCAATAGAGCCAGCAGAAAAAAGAAGAATCCATACATTTATAGCTACGAGCCCGACTCACATGGAACACAAACTGAAAATGACACCTGAACAGGTTTTAGCAGAGGCTGCTTCTGCAGTGGGTAGAGCCCGAGAATACACAGATGATGTTGAATTCAGTCCTGAAGATGCATCTAGATCAGATTTCGATTTCATGTGCGACGTACTACAAGCGGCAGTTGATAATGGGGCAGGAACATTAAATATCCCTGACACCGTAGGTTATGCGACACCTCACGAATGGGCCGAGAGGATCACGTTAATAAGAGAAAGAGTTAAAGGAGAGTACATAATCAGTACTCACTGTCATAATGATCTTGGTTTAGCAGTAGCGAATTCGTTAGCAGCTGTTGTCTCTGGAGCTCGACAAGTTGAATGCACGATAAATGGGATTGGAGAAAGAGCAGGAAACGCAGCGATGGAGGAAATAGTTATGACGTTAAGGACGCGTCCTGATATATACCCAAATCTTGAAGTTGGAATTGAAACCGAAGAATTAGCCCGATCAAGTCGGATGGTAAGTCGTCTAACTGGATATCCGGTTCAATACAACAAAGCTGTTGTTGGGAGAAATGCATTCGCACATGAGTCTGGAATACATCAACACGGCGTTCTAAATGAAAGAACTACCTATGAGATAATGGATCCTTCTGCAGTTGGACAAGATGGAAGCAAATTGGTATTAGGAAAACACTCAGGCAGAGCGGCATTCAAAGATGCGCTTTCAAAAATGGGCCTAGACATACAAGGCGACGCGTTGAATAACGCTTTTTCACGATTTAAAGAATTAGCCGACCGGAAAGTGCAACTTAGTGATGCGGATTTAGAGGCATTAGTTGCTGAAGAGATAGGTAGTTCAATTGAGAATTCATTTGAACTGGTGACGCTCGACGTTAAAGGAGGTAACGCCAACACCCCTGAAGCAGAAGTTGTTTTAGAATCAGACGGAGTGCAAATAAATGCGTCGTCTGAAGGTGATGGGATGGTGGATGCTGCATGCACAGCAATAAAAAAAGCAACAGATATAGACGGGCGATTAACTGATTACACCGTTATGTCAGTTACAGGTGGTGTCGACGCGTTGGCAGATGTGGCTCTTTCATTCGAAAGTACAGATGGACTGAAAGTCTCAGGTAGGGGTTTATCTACAGATGTTGTTGAAGCTTCTGCTAGAGCGTTTATCTCAGCTTTAAATAAAGTTGTTCGAGTTAGAAACTCAGGAGAGAATCCAGAAGAAATTGAGCGCCCTGGTCATATCGGGTAGGAAAGATTAGGGTTAAAAATTCTTATGTCAGGTAAAACATTAAGTCAAAAAGTTTGGGAACGGCATGTAGTTCACAGTGATGGAAGCAGTTCTGACCTGCTTTTTATTGACCTGCATCTTGTCCACGAAGTCACTTCGCCACAAGCTTTTGACGGTTTGCGAATAGCAGGTAGAGAAGTTCTCCGTCCCGACTTAACAGTTGCGACTGAGGATCACAATGTTCCTACTGCACAGATAGATCAACCTATAGCAGATCCAATTAGTCGTAAACAAATAGAAACTTTAAGAAATAACTGCTCTGAATTCGGTATACGCCTTTTTTCAATGGGAGATCAGGGTCAAGGAATTGTCCATGTCATAGGACCAGAAATGGGGCTTACACTCCCCGGTATGACCGTCGTTTGCGGCGACAGTCATACCAGTACTCATGGGGCATTTGGAGCGCTTGCATTCGGAATCGGCACAAGTGAAGTCGAACATGTTTTAGCAACACAAACACTTCCTCAAACGGAACCTGGGACCCTAGCAGTGACAGTAGATGGAAATCTTCCTGAAGGGACCACTGCAAAGGATCTGATCCTCGCGATCATCGGAGA
>MDSW01009780.1_pt1 | contig 19869 bp, 20 predicted proteins | sample 811171 | NCBI WGS metagenome assembly MDSW01 (sample SAMN05326641, study PRJNA326480) | marine metagenome | isolation source: seawater | place: Atlantic Ocean: North West | collected 2012 | reverse complement strand
CCTTAAGTAATTTACCTGCATTATAATTTAGAATAATTATGCTAATAAGCGGTTTTTCATCATTTAATTCCAATTTGATAAATCCTTAATGAGGTATAATATATTGAAGACGAATAAAACATACTAGTAATAATGTTAAATTATTAATTAATTTCTATGTAATCATGGCAGATAAAACAAGAAAGATTGTTTATAATTCAAAAAGTATAGGCGGTATTTTGAGTAAGATTGCGACTAGTTTTCAATTCAGATTACTATCTTTTTACAAAGACAAGAAGACCGTTGATTTAATCAAAGAGATCAAAAAAGAGGTAGACTTTGCCTTTTATCCTTATGAAGCGTTTATGATTCACTCCATCGTAAAAACACAAGTATCATTTGAAGGAGATATGGCAGAAGTGGGAGTTTACCAAGGTGGTTCAGCTAAATTAATTTGTGAGGCAAAGAAAGAAAAAACATTATATCTTTTTGATACATTTACAGGACTTCCTAAATTATCAGATGATGACACACATTTTGGCGAAAAACACTGGTACGAAAACCAATTTAGTAATACAAGTGTAGATTCTATTAAGAAATTATTAGATGCATATGAAAATGTGCAGATAATAAAAGGTGAGTTTCCTAAATCAGGTGAAGAAATTACTGATAAAAAATTTTGCTTTGTTCATTTAGATGTAGATTTATACAAAAGTACAATTGACTCTTTAAGATTCTTCTTTCCAAAGATGATTTCAGGAGGAATAATTTTAATGCATGATTATCATTCAGATGGAATACAGAAAGCTTTTAGAGAATTTAAAAATGAAAATGATATACAAGTGATTGAATTAACTGGTTCACAAGCTATCATAATAAAAAATTAATTTAAAGATAAATTTTTGTTCCTTCTCCAAGTAAGAAGATTTTATCACCAGTTGGCTTGTCTGATTGAATAATTTTGGAGTTATTTGATATTATGCTATCTTTGATTTTTCCTGGAGAATTTATTTCACAATTTTCCATAATGATAGAATTTTGAATATTTCCTTGACTAATTATTGAGTTATTGCCTATGCTGGTGTTTGGACCAATGATAACACCAGAATTTATTTTACAATTATCACCAATTATTACAGGACCAGTGATCATTACATTTTCTTCAATAATAGAATTTTTTCCAGTTAATACTTTACCTGAAAGTTTTATGTTATCAGATTTTTTTCCATAAAAATAATCAGACATATTTTTAATTATTTCTCCATTAGCATGTATGATATCTTGTGGTGTACCAGTATCTTTCCAATAATCAGTAATGATTTCAAAACTTAGATTGTTATTTTGGTTTAAAAGAATATCTAAAGCATCGGTAATTTCTAGTTCATCTCTCCATGAAGGTTTTAGGTTTTCGATAATTTCAAATATTTTAGGTGTTAGTAAATAAATTCCAGTAACTGCAAGGTTTGATAAAGGATCTTTTGGTTTTTCAACAATTTTTATAATTTTTTTATTTTCAACCTGCGCAATACCAAAACTAGATGGATTATCAACTTTACATAACAACAATGTAGCATCGAAATTTGATTTTTTGAAATTTTCTACATAATCAGAAATTGAACGCTGTATTATATTATCTCCAAGAAAAACAAGGAATTTTTCGCCATCAACAAAATCTTTACACAAGTTTATTGCATGAGCAATTCCTTTTGGCTCATCTTGTTCAACATATGTTATATTAACACCAAATTTTTCACCATTTCCATAATACTCCTTAACTTTGTTTGAGCCTAAACCACCAACAATTATTGCAATATCAATAATGCCAGTTTCTTTTATCGAATTCAGACAATATTCAGACATAGGTTTGTTAGCAATTGGAAGAAGTTGCTTAGGACCAGTATGTGTTAAAGGTCTTAAACGCGTTCCATGACCTCCATGAAGAATTATTCCTTTCAAGTTATATCAAAATCTCGTGCAATTAATTAGAACTTTTCCATGGTGTAGAGTCTAATACAGTATTTGATAAATTATTAATTATTTCAGGATTATCAAAATACCATTGAATTGTTTTTTCTAGGCCTTCATCAAAATTTAATTTTGTTTTCCACTCTAACTCATTATTAATTTTTTTAGAATCCATACTATATCTAAAATCATGTCCAGGTCGATCCTCAACAAATTCAATTAAATCTTCAGACTTGTCCATAATTTTAAGAATTTTTTTAACTATTGTAATGTTATCGATTTCATTATTTGCAGATATGTTATATGATTCACCTTGTTTTCCTTTAAGGAGTACTGATGACACAGCATCACAATGATCATCAACATAAATCCAATCCCTAATATTTTTCCCATTACCATAAATTGGAATTTTTTGATTTTGATTAGCTAATATGATAGTTTTTGGGATTAATTTTTCTGCAAATTGTCTTGGACCGTAATTATTTGTACATCTAGTAATTATTACATCAGAATTATACGTAATAGAAAATGAATTAATTATTAATTCTGCAGCAGCTTTTGTGGCTGCATATGGACTAGATGGATTAAATTTCGAAGTTTCTATTGCGGTACCTTCAGAAAGACTTCCAAATACTTCATCTGTAGATATTTGGATCATTCGCTTTTTTTGTTTTGTGATAATATCTAAAATTGTAAATGCACCTCTAATGTTAGATACTAAGAATGGATTGGCATCACTAATACTTCTATCAACAAATGATTCTGCAGCAAAATTTACTACTGCATCACATTTTTTAATCTGCTCTTCCATAAATTTTTTATTTGTAATATTTCCTTTTACAAATTCATAATTATGAGAATTTTTCAAATTTTTAAGATTATTTAAATTCGAACCATCTAATTGAGCGTCGACATTAAGAATTTTTACATCATTATTTTCATTTAATAATTTTTGAATGAAATTGCTTCCAATAAATCCTAAACCGCCAGTAACAAGTAATTTCATATAATTGACACTTTTACAAATACTAATAAGATATTGGATATAAAACAACTAATCCATTAATCCAAACTTTTATTGGTCAAATTGAAGGATTTTTCAGATGGACAAAGAAGATTTTTCGATTCATGAATTAGAGACCCATGAGACAAAAGATATTTCAGATTCGCATGTAAATGGAGAATTAACTGTAATCTGGAGAAATTGGGACAAAGTTATCAATAATCCAGAAATGATTTATCTAAATTCAGTTAACCCAGGAGAGATCAAAGGTCCACATATTCATAAAAATAGAACAAGTTATTTTTTTTGTTTAGAAGGAAAATTAATCATTGTTATTCAAGATTCAACCGGAAAGTATCATGAAATTGAGATAAATTCAAAAAATCATAAACTTATTTCCGTTTCAAATGGGATTGCAGCTGCAATTGTGAACCCAACAACAATAATAGCTAAGGTATTGGTTTTAGCCGATATTGCATGGAAACCAAATGATAATGAGATGGAAAATATTGATTTCAAGAATTATGATTTAAAAAAATGGAAATGAATCAATGGAGAAAGAGAATACTCTTTAAGAAATTATAAATTATGTTACAATCAAAATCTGCTAATTTAAAAAAGCAAACTGCAATCTATTTAGGACTAATCATCACTTTGGGATTGATTTTAAGATTATATTATACACCATATGATTTACCTATAGTAACTGACGGATTTTTTTCATTTATTTATGCAGCAGAAACAGTCTTTCAAAGTAATTTACCTATAGGATATACAACTACTAACACTGGATGGGCTAATTTTTTATCATTAATATTTTCTTTTACAGATGTATCAGAACCTATTCGACTAATGGAAATACAGAGAATAACTAGTATAGTATTTTCAACTATAACAATAATCCCTGCTTTTTTTATCTTTAGACGATTTGTAAAAAATAGTATTGCATTGTATGGGAGTTTACTATTCATAATAGAGCCAAGATTATTATTGATTTCAGTAGATGGAATAAATTTTTCATTGTATATGTTTTTGTTTGTTTTAACTATTGCATTATTTTTAAAAAGAGATAATGTGGGATTCTTTTTTAGTTTTGTATGCATAGCTTTAGCCACATTAATCAGATATGAAGGATTGTTGTTGATAATTCCTTTATCAGTGATGTACTTTATAAAAATGAGAGATAAAAAATCAATTATACGTTTTTTGGGAATGATTTTAATTTTTACAATAATCATTTTGCCTATAGGAAATTTAAGAATTAATGCTACTGAAGACATATGTATCGAATATATTTATGGCGTAAGATGTGGAGAAGATGGATTTAGTGCAGAAATTCTTGCTGGATTTGAGTTTGTTTATAGATATATCATAGTTGGAGAATCACATCCTGAATTTCTAAATGATTCAAACGGCGATATAGTTCGAGAAGTTTCCAATGATTCGGATAAATCTCTAATTACGGTAGCAATAAATGAAAGTCTTAGTAGATTTGGATATTTCTTAGGACTTGCATCAATTCCATTCTTTTTATTTTTTATATTTTTTAATATTATAAGTAGAATAAGAGATGGGAAAATTTTTCATCTAAATTTTGATTCTAAAATAATTTTTATATCTACAGGTATCATGCTATTACCAGCACTTTTTGCATACATGAGAGGAATTGACGAAGTTAGATACATTTTAATTTTGATTCCACTGTTTTGCCTAATATCAATCTCATTTAGTGAATCAACTGCTTGGAAGATTTTTAATAATAGAAAAATTCTATCAAGTATTATTATACTACCAATAATACTTTCTGTAGCATTCATAGAATATAATAAAAAAGACTATGATTACGAAATGGAAGCATTTAGTATTTCTCAAGAAATAGTTGCAATTACAGATATTACAAATGATTTTTACAAATCCGGATATGTTAAAACGGCAAGTTTAATTCATGAATGGCCAGAATTACCCGAACCTAATCCTATCAATGGAAAGATTTTACATGAATTTACAAAAATTCCAATAAACAATATAGATAGTTTAGAGTTGTTTATAGAAAATTCAAAAAATAAAAAATTAGAATATTTGGTTATCGATAAACATTCAAAAATATTTGATGATTTTAGAAATAATGTAAAAGAATATTCATATCTTGAGAGATTAGATTCTGAAAGACTTAATCAAATAGAAAATTATGATATTTTTAAAATTAATTATGATGAATATGATAAAATGAATGAGGATTGATATTATAAAATAGAAAAATTATTTTCGTTCTAATAATAATTCATCATCTACACTACCATCGGATTTATGAGTAGATGTATACCATTCTATAGTTTCTCGCAAACCATCTTCAAGATTAAATCTAGGATGCCAACCAAGTAAATCAGTTGCACGTTGATTATCCAAAGCACGTGATAATGCACCAACTGGTTTTGAAGTATCAAATTCTAAATTATTAGGCTTCCAACCAATTATTTTAAAAATCATATTAACAACATCTATCATTTTGTATCTTTGTCCAGTTCCTAAATTAATTGGAGTTCCATCAGTAATTTTTTCTGCAGATAAAATTGTTCCATCAACTATATCCTCAACATATGTGAAATCTCTTTCCTGATTTCCATCACCCCAAATTTGATACGGATCCATTTTTGCTAATGCTTTGTAGATTAGTGCAATTATTGCATGTGTTTCATTTTCTCTAGGACCATATGCAGTGACAAAACGAACAGGGCAGCCTTTTAATCCATATTGTTTTTTGAATGCATGTAATTGCATTTCACTCATTAATTTTTCCCAGCCATATTCAATATCAGCACTCATGAAAGCATCTAAATTGGTTGGATCAGCATCTTTTTCTTTTAACTTGTAATCAGAACCAATAGTATCTTGTAATTTTGTCGGATATACACATGCAGTACTAGCAAAAACAAGATTTTTTACATTAGAATCATTACAGCCTTCAAAAACATGATGATCAATTGAATAGTTTGAACTAACATCAGCTGGGTGAGTTGTTATGTAGCCACGTCCACCATGTACTGCAGCTAAATGAAAAACAATTTCTTGATCTTTAAAAATTTGTTCCAAATCAGGTTTTGAAATATATTCTAAATCTTGATTCTTAAATGTAATTTTTTCTTTGGAATTTTGTAAATTTTCAAGAGTTCCACTACTTAGATTATCAACAACTGTAACTTTGGAACCTAATGATACTAATTTATCAACTAGATGACTTCCAATGAAACTGGCACCACCAGTAACTAAGACATTTGTCTCATTCCAAAAGTTTTGTGAGAATTGTATCATTAATTAGAGATACTAGGATATGATTTTAAAAACTGTTCTGCCCATTCGTAGGTAAGTCTTAGTCCTTCATTCAAGCTAATCTTAGGTTTCCATCCCAAAACCTCTTCTGCAAGACTACAATCTGCAGCTCTACCTAGATCACCAGTAGGTTTTGTTAGATCATATTTTTTTTCAATATTTTTACCAGATATTTCAATTACTGCATCAGCTATTTCATTAATAGTAGTTTTGGTGCTATTTCCAATTTGGATCGGACCTTTATTGATTCCTTTTTCCATTGAAAGAATTAATGCATCAACAATATCTGTTACATACATGAATGCTCTACTTTGTTCACCATTACCCCAAATTACAAAATCTTCTTCAGGATATAGAATTGCTTTTCTAATTGTTGCAGGAATAACTTGAGATTTTTCCCTGGAAAGATCACTATTTGGACCATACACATTATGTAATCTAAGTATAGATGCATCTAATAATCCGGATTTACTATACAGTTCACATTCATACTCACCCATTAATTTTCCCCAACCATATGAGGATTCAGGATGTGCGGGGTACATGTCTTGTTCTTTAAACAACGGATAATTTGGATCATTTTGTTTTTCTAGTGGATATGCACATGCTGCACCAACATAAGCTAGATTTTCTAATTTCTCTTTACGTGCTGCTTCAAACATATTTGAATTAATTAGAACATTACTTCTATAGACAAAAGCTTCATTATCAAAAACATAATCAATTCCTGCAACTACATCAGCCAGATGGAAGATTGTATCCATTCCTTTTACAGCTTGCTCACAATTTTTCATTTCACGTAAATCAATTTCAAAGAAATCTTTTTCTAAATCTATAATTGGTTTTCCAGTTTTATCTAAGAGATATTCTTTTTTTCCTCGCCATAGATTATCTGCAATTCTTACATTAGCACCTTTCTCTAACAACGAAGCGGTTAGATGTGAACCAATATGACCAGCACCCCCAGTTATCAGAACATTTCTTCCAGACCAATTCATGATTTAGAGATTAGCAAATACATTATAAAACATACTATTCAAAAGAATTTTTTATTTAATTAATTTTTTAATTGATTCAATTATTATTTCAACAGCATTGTCATTACTTAATTCATTCATTGCAAAATCTCTACCTAATTGAGCAATTTCTTCCCATTTAGGATTATCAGGATCTGACAGAAATTCTTGGAATTTATTTTGATAGTTATTCTCATTTATGAAAATACATGATTCATTATCCTTGAACCCAATAAACGTACCATCATTTTTTTCAGTAATTTCCATAAAAGTCAAGCATCCTGCAGCTGCATTTTCCCAATATTTCAAAGTAGGATAGAATGTTGTTGCGGCAATTGATGCTCGATATCTAGTCAAATACGTAACATAATCATCATTTGCATATTTTCCATTTTTAATTTTGGAATAGTCTACATATGGCAATTTTGTGGTTAAGGTTCTTAATTTATAGAAATACCATCCAGATCTTTTTGGATTTAAAATTGCATTTGCAACTCTAGATTTAACATTCATTTTTCCGGTTGAACCAGTACACAAAATTTTGTCTTTGACCCTTTCTTTGAATGGAATAATTTTTTCATAAAGTTGTTTTTCTAATCCATAGATGATTGTTTTATGGTTTACAGATTTAGGATAAAATTTGTATATGTAACTATCCGGATGAGAACTAAATACTAGATCAATTTTATTCTCTTCGATAAATTGAGTTTGATTATACCTATTTGCCCAGTGAGGATCGCCTGTTCTTGAAATAACAGGAATCCCAACTTCATCTATATTTTCTAGTTTATCAGGTGCGCCATCTGAACGATTGTTAGGTAATAAAATTACATCACACTTTCCTTTCAATTTTTTGGTGTCAAATGTTTTTTCGCAGGGATGATATGTTACTTCTAAATTCTCATTTCTTTCAAATGATTTCAAGAAGAAATCTGCAGTTGTTTTATCAAAATGATCAGGTTGAAAATAATTATAGTTTTTTTTATAGACTAATGCAAGTTTTATTTTTTTATTCATTTATGTGATTGATTATTCAATAACTAGTATTAAATTGACATGATTGATTAGTTTCATCAAACATAATTTATCTATCCCAATCAAACTTTCTGTTTACTAAATCATAAAGTTTCTCATTATAAGGCTTATAGAATTCAATTAGTATTTGTCTTGTTTCATTTTTCATAGTAGGATATTGACGTTTATTTTGCCTAGAAATATCTTTAATTTTCATATTAGAAATATCCAAAAAATTAAAAATTTGCTTTAATGTATTATTTGTATTATTTGATAGTTCTTCGGAAGAAGTGATTAAGATTTTATTTTGAGGAAATGAATTGTACCAAGGTGTTAACTGCATTTCATATAATCCTCTTGCAAGAAGTAATTCATAAAAATTATCTACTAATGTGGACATATCATTTAGATCAAGTTTATTATTTTTTATTATATCTAATTCCTTAACAACAAGTTCTTCAAATGTTGTTTTAGTGTCATTATTATCCTGTATCGCTTGATTAAAATTTGAATATGCACGATCAATTGGATTTCTAAGATTAGCAATGATTTTTGCATTTGGAAATTTTTCTATAATTCGTTTTATTACAAGAGGATTATAGATATAGAAAGGAGTAACATCAAACGTGAGAAATTTCTTATATTTTTTTTGGATCTTTTGTTTTGTAAATTTTGTAGGGAATAAAGAGCGATACCAATTTAATCCAAGATGAAAGTTTTCATCAAAATATCCCAATTCATCATATGAAGCTCGTCTTATGTTTTGATGTTGCCCAAGATAATGAAATAAGGATGTTGTACCACTTCTAGCCACACCTATAACAAAAAAGTCAGGCAGTACACGTAATGGACTAGTTATGTAAGTAGAAGGTCTTGTACAAAATCCATAACGAAATTTTTGATATGTATTTTTGAAAAAGCCGTAAGATTTTGTGTTATATTTCATGATAATTTCTTATGATTCTAATTAAAAAATCAATTTATGAATTAATACTTGTTAAATAAATATCAAAAAACATGAAGAATTAGATTATTATGTTTAAAGAATTACTTGTAACTAAGACAACATGATATTCAGAGATTTTTTTCTAAAGATATACCTGAAAATTATAACAAAAATGAGTAGAGGCAAAGGCTATGGGAAAAAGTATAATGTAATTAAATCAGTTAGTAATAAAATTGAAACATCATTGATTACAGATTCTGCTGAAGTATGGGCAGGGAAGATATTTCTTCATCCAAATGATGCCTTTAGATTATCAATTTACGGAATTCACAGTAAAATTGACTTTGAGATTTTTCAAAAATATGTAAAAAAAGGTGATAATGTGTTGGATGTAGGTGCAAATATTGGTTATTTTACTTTGATGCTAGCAAAACTAGTAGGTCCAACAGGGAAAGTATTTGCATTTGAACCGGATCCAAGAAATATTTCTTTACTGAAAAAAAATATAGAGACTAATGGTTATCAAAATGTCGTAGTAGTTCCAAAAGCAGTATCTAATGTAAATGAAAAATGTACTTTATTTACTAGCCAGAGTAGTTTTGGACAAAATAGAATTTATGAACCCAAAAAAACTAAGAACCAGAAATATGTACCAATTGAATCTGAAACAATTTTACTAGATGATTTCTTTAAAAATAACAAAAATATTGAAAAGATTTCATTTGTAAAAATTGATGTTGAAGGGGCTGAGAAATTTGTACTTGAGGGAATGAAAAAGATTTTAGATTTAAATGAAAATATTAAAATTTTTTCAGAGATTGATTTGGATAGATTAGATGATGCAGGTTCAAGTTATACAGAAATGATTGAGTTTTTAGAAAAAAAAGGATTCACAGTATTTGTTATCAATGATACAAATAATGAAATTATGAAAGTAGATATTAAATCAATAGGAAAAATCCTAAAAGAAAATTCAAGTTCTCAGAATATTTTATGCATAAGGGAAAAATTCAACATCGACTAGTTAATTTTGTTTGTCGATATTAGAAAAGAACTTCCAATCATCTTTATTTCTAAATTTTCGAGATGATGTAAAATCTAATAATTCTTTTTGAAGATCTGATAATTCTTTGATTTCATCATCAGATAATGTTTCATTTTTTTGAGATTTTACAAGTAATTTACTTAATTTAAGATTCAATTTTAACATTAATTCTGTGTTAACTATTGCCCTCATAATGTATGGATTGACTTCATAGAAGATATCGACTTCAGCCTTTCTGGCAGCAGTTTTCTTCCAATGAGCATATCCAATTATCACAAGTAATGGTACACCTATGGCGATAATTATTAATGCATATTGAACAAAACTTGGAAAAATTCCTACCAAAATAGGATAACGTTCAATTGCGAGATAATACGTAACAACTAGAGTATTAGTTGCGGCCATTATGAATGTGAAGTAGTTTGACCAACCTTGTCTAAAATAAAACCAACCTCTAAATCCCGTATTTTTGCTCATAGGAAAAATTCTTCATATCATTTAATATTGATTGCTATAAAACTATATGATAAGTAATGAAAATAGGTATTATTTCAGATAGTCACGATGATGTAGATAATGTAAATAGAGCGATAGATATTTTTGAAAAAGAAAATGTTAAGACAGTAATACATGCAGGGGACATTATTTCTCCTCCAATAATCAAAGAATTTAAGAAATTAACAGATAGAGATGTAGAATTTTTTGGAATATTTGGAAATAATGATGGAGAGAAAAGAGGATTAGAAAATGCAGTTTCATACATCAATGGAAAATTATTGGGAGATGAAGGAAAAATTGAGATTGATGGATTGAAATTTTGTATCTATCATGGTCAAGATCTTAAGAAAAAAGAGAAGATTATTGCATCACAAAAATTTGATGTTTTCATCTATGGACATTCACATACAAAACATCATGAAATTGTACAGAATAAAAAGCGTGAAACAATAGTTTTGAATCCAGGTTCTAGTCATAGGCAAGCATTAACAAATTTTTCAGATCCACAATATTTTCCTGCACCATCAATAATCATTTTCGATACAATCACAAAAGAGGGTATTTTTGTTGATTTATAGTGCAATTTAGTAAAAAGACTCATATAATTTTTGTAAAAAATCTCATCAATGTTAATAATTTCACAAAATGCAACAGATTATGATTTAAATTTTCCAAAAGATGCTATTTTAAGAATTAATTTGGCGTGGTGTAACAGTTTAGATGAATTAGAAATAATTTTGAAAAAAAATAGCGATTATGGAATTTTTATTGATTTACCAATTGGGAGACTTAAACCACCAAATAATAGATATACGTTGAATGAAATAATACCAATTTTAAAAAATTATAATAACATAAAATATTTTGCAGTTTCAAACGTAGATGATGATGTGGATCTTGATGATTTTGTAAATTCAGTTCCAAAAAATATTACAATTGTACCAAAAATTGAAAGTCCAAATGGAGTCAAGAATATTGAAAGAATTATTGCAAAATTAGAATATGATGAAAAATTTGTCATGTTAGATCATGATGATTTATTTTCAAACATAAAAAAGAATAATGAAGAACCGTCAATGTTTCAGGTGTACATTAGAGAATTAATGGATAAATGTAAAGAAAATGAAGTAGGATTGTTAAGAACAGTGGGAGTAGTTTTTAGTGATGATGAGAAACGTCAGACACAGTATATTAAATAACCATATCGTGATTTTCCAGTAGAATGTCTTTCTATAGCTTTGTATATCATCAATTACTAAAAAGACATTATTTTGCAATAACTGGACCAAACAGAGTATTGCCTGATTTCTTAATTATTGGTGCAAAACGATGTGGTACTACATCATTATTTTCACATCTTCCAGAACATCCTTCAATTGCAAAATCTCATCATGACAATATGGGTTTCTTTAATGATAATTTTCATCTTGGAGTAAATTGGTATAAGTCATTTTTTCCAACAAAATCATACAAAAAAAAGATTAAAAAAAAGTATGGAAAATTTTTGACATTTGATGTAACAACTACATATATGGAGAGTAAAAGAACTGCAGAGAACATAATAAAAATTAAGCCAGAAATAAAAATTATAGTTATACTAAGAAATCCTATTGATAGAGCTTATTCACAATTTAATGTTTCAGTGAAAGAAAAAACTGAAGAATTAAGTTTTGATGATGCCATCAATGAAGAAATCAATAGATTAGAAATGGAGATTTCAGAAAATGGTGAAGAAAGATTACTTGAATTTTCAAGAGAACATAGACATTATATTAAAAAAAGTCTGTACGCAATGCAATTAAAACCATGGTTTGAGATTTTTCCAAGGAAAAATATTCTTGTGCTATCTACTGAAATATTTAAAGAAAATGACAAAGATACGTACAAAGAGATTTTTGAATTTCTTGATATACCAGAAGTTCAAATTCTCAATAAACAACATATGCAAAAAGGCGAATATTCTCCAATGAGTGAAGAAACACGCAAGAAATTAAGAGGGTTTTTTGATAAATACAATACGGAACTTTTCGAATTGGTTGGAAAGAAATTTGATTGGAATTATTAAGTTAATTTCTCGAGAATAAATTCAGATATAGAGTTAGAAATTTTGTGTTCATTATGACTATCATCAATGATTATTTCAAAATTGCCAGAATCGAATGAGGTAACTGATTGTTGAATAGAATCATGAATATGAGATAAATTGTTCCCAGCAAAACAACACGGATCATATTTATTAAAAATTTGAATATGTTCTCTGCCATTACCAGATGAACTCATTGTGTAAATGTCTAGATAATTTGCTATTGAATAAAATTCTGGATGGTATTGTTCATAATCACCAACATCATCAACTATAGTTCTTAATGAGAGAGGTAATGAACCTGCAATTGAGAATGATTTTGTAATTCTAGTGTCTAATGAAGGATACACTGTAGTTGCCCAACCACCGCCAGAAATTCCAACCATGTGAAAATTTTCAAAAGAAGGATTAGTAGATAAATAATTTAATGTTATAGAGAGAGGTGTAAAGAAATAGCTCATGCTAGAAAAAGTTTCTGATTCAAGATATACAAATTGATTATGTTTAAAGAATTTTACTTCACCAATATTTTCTAACTCAATAACTGGTTGATTATTTAATCCAATCAAAGGCATTGAGAAAGCAGCTACAGTAAAACCATTATCAAGGAATTTTTGAATTGTTGATTTTCCATTGATAAATCCTCCAGAATGACCTTGATGATAGAGAATTAAGCTTCCATTATGATTTTCAGGTGAGAAAACATAAACAATTGATGAAAGCCCATGTTCCATCTCTATGGTTAAACGGTCAATTTGTTTAAGATTAGAAAAATTACTAAACCTTTCATCAGAAATATTGGTATCAATAAAGTTTGGTAATTGTTTTGGAAGAGTATTTGTTTTCCAAATAAATTGTATTAATTGATTTCTTTTTTCATTCAAATCATTTGTGTTTTGAATAGAAACAAGATTTTCCAAGTTTACAGAATCTAAATTATGATTATCAAAATCAGAAGTTTTAGATTGAAGTTGATTTGTAATATCATTTAATTCAGAATAAGGAAAAAATTTGTAGACTCCAATAAATAATCCAAGAAAAAAGATTATTACAAAAGAAATCAATAATGTAATTATAAGTATTCGATTCATAGAAGAAACTTTATTTTTATGCATTTAAGCAATGTTGTGAAATTATCATAAGGTTTACTTCAGTTTGTGTCAATAATTTTTTTTACTTCATTAGCTGCTTCTACACAAGTTGTGATTTTTCCTGAAAAAATTGAGATTGTTTTATCATCTATTTTGTTTACTTGAGTAGGGCGTGCATCAGTATTTTCTACTCTTGGAGGAACAGCTCGAACAGTAAACATAGAACCAATATGCTCAGCACATTCAATTTCAGGAAAAAAAGGAATTGTTGATTGAATGAATTTTTCATAATTACTTATTTTTGGGTTTTTTATGATACCAGAATCTAAAAGTGGAATATATTTTTCATCAATCTCAGGATACAGTCCTACATTAGTTTGATGTATTTCATTTTTAACATTACATAACAAATGAAGATCTGTATTTGCGAGAGGATCAATGCACATGAATGGTCCATCCATTATTACAATACTCTTATTTCTAAAAGATTCAGGCAATTTTACAACTGGTTTTTCACATATTTCAAATTGATATTCTTTTTGTAGTTCAGGATGATTTTGAATTAAAGAATTTAGATTAGAGTATGTACATACTACAACCCAGTCAAAATTCTTAAAAATTTCCTGGCCAGCTTTTATGTTTAAATTTACTTTCACATTATTTTCTTTTAATTTTTTCCAAGAAAGTTCTTTTAGTTTTTCTGGATCATATAGAGATTCTTTAACTTTCAAACAGAATTCAACCGAGTCTTTATTTACACATGAGATTTCTGATTTCTTAAAATCTAAATCAAATTCATTACAGAAATCAAGGAATTGTTGCGGGGATGTAAAACTATCAGTTTTTGAGATGCAATAATAATGTTCATAGTTATTTTCTATTGCATTACTGTACATGTCTTGAAAACTTTGTTCTGAATTAATTATGCCTATTACAGTATCCTTGCTTCTTGGATAATGATATCCTCTATGTACACGATATTGATTAGAACCTGAAGCAGCTTTTAGTATATCAGAATTTTTTTCAAAAAGTTCAACAGAATGATTTGTGGACAATATTAATGCGGTAGTTACTCCAAAAATACCTCCACCTATTACTGCAATTTTCATTTTTTCATTTTAATTTCTGAATCACTTGTATAACATCTTTTGCCAGATTAGCATATTCTTGTGACTTTTGTATTTTTACTAATTCACTAATGAATACTTTACATTCATTTTCAAGAGGTGTTAGTTTTGATTTAAAAATTAATTTAGATTTTCCTGATTTTTTATTGTATTTGTACAATTTGGAATCATCCCAAAAATAGATATTTTTGTTAGTTAATACAGATACAATTTTTTGAGTATGAGACGAATGTCTATTCAGATAAATTTGACATTTTTTATTCTGTGCAAACTCTAAATTTAATGTTATAATATCATTTTTTGAAATGAATCCAAATGAAGAAATTAGTTTTATTTTTTTTGGTTTTCCAAATAATTTTAAAACAATTGATATATCATGTGATAAAAGATTGAGAAATATATCTTCATCGAATGTTCCAAATTTTGTCCATTGAAAATATGTAAAATGGATTTTTTCTTTTTTAGAAATTTGAATTAGTTTGTTAAGAATTTCATTAAATATGAAAATATGTCCTACAAAAAGTAGTAGATTATTTCTTTTTGCAATTTTAATTAGTTCATTAGCATCAGATACATTAGTACACAGAGGTTTTTCTACAAAAACATGTTTTTTTGCTAAAAGGGCTTTTTTTATTATAGAGTAATGAGTTTTGATAGGAGTAGAAATGATTACTGCATTAATTTTCTTATCATTAAAGATTTTATTTGTATCTGAAACGTATTCAATTGATGGGTAATTGGTTTTTACCCATCGAATATTTTTATGATTACCGGTATTGGTGCACTTTTCTATATTTCCATATTTAGAAAAATCTCTAATCAGATTTTTGCCCCAATTACCAATTCCAATTATCCCAAAATTCAATTTCACTGACATATTAGTAATCACGTTTTTATTTGTAAATTATTGATCACTGTTAAGAGTTGCGTATCTTAATTGTATCTGGTGCTGGAGGAGGAACATCCAAAAGGAGTATTGGAAAGTATTTCCATCTAAAGGATTTTGGAGATGCATTAAGAAAATATGATGTAGAATACAGATTGGTAAATGAATTAGATTATTTCATAGGATTCCCAACAAAGAGTTTAAGAAAATATTTTTCAAGTAAAAAGAAACTTAATAGATTACTATCTGAATTTGAACCAGATGTAGTATTAGTTGATAGACAAAGTAGTTTTGGATTAGAGATTATAAAAAAAGATATACCATTATTTGTTTTACTGCGAGGACATTATTGGTCAGAGATAGAATATGCAAAAGATACAATTTACAAGAATAAGATAATGAGAAAAATAGTAGATATTAGAGCAAATGTTGCAAAGGAAGTTTTTGCAGGTTCAACAGAAATTCTTCCAATTTGTAAATATCTAAAAGATGTTGTAAAGGAATATCACCCAAATCAGAAATCAAGTGTATTCATAGAAGGTGTTGATGATAAAAAATGGTACAAAACTAATGGTATGAAATTAGAACATCCTTGTGTTGGGATGTTACAAGATGCAAACTGGTGGAGAAAAACAAAAGAGATGTTAACTTTAGAAAAAGTTATTGAAACAATGCCAAATATCCATTTTTACTGGGCAGGAGATGGTCAGTATAAAGATAAAATTTTAGAAAAATTAGATAAATTTGAAAATTTTCACTGGCTTGGATCTTTAGAATACCCAGATAAAGTTAGAGATTATCTTAGTGAAATTGATATTTATGCAATTATTACTGGTATGGACACTACTCCATTATCTTTGAAAGAAGCTCAGTTAATGGAAAAACCTGTAATAGCAACAGACGTTGGTGGAAATTCGGAGATAATGGTAGATGGCCAAACAGGTTTTTTGGTTAAAGAAGGAGATAGTGATGATATAATACAAAAAATTTCCTCATTTGAAAATGATAATTCTTTGGCAGCAAATATGGGAAAGAATGGTAGAGAATTCATACAAAAAGAATACAGTTTGAATGCGAGTGCAGAAAACTTTTTGAGAATAATAAAACCTTACATTCAAAAAAATTAGTTATGTTTTAAGATATTTTTTATTAATAGATTTTGCATTCTTGATTTTTTTAACATAAGAGGTATTCATTTCCTTAATTAAGTTCAAGGTTTTGTTATTGATTAATTCTAAGTTTGGAATTACACAATGTCCACCTATGTAACCGGGATACATTTTAGGTCTATTTCCTAGAATTTTATGGATTTCATCAGAAAAAGTCCACATTTCATCATAATTTACACCAAAGTTTTTAGCTATAACATTAGTAATTTGTGAATAATTAATCAACCATCCCAAATATGATGTATCGCATAAAATTTTAGCTAATTCTAGTGTTTCAGGTTTTGACATTTGTTTAGTTTTGATTCCAGAATTTTTCATTTTTTTTGAGAATGTTTTTGCCGCCCATTGTTTTTTTGGTGCCGAATTAGATATTGCAAAGAATTTAGTATAACGTTTGATATCTCTTAACATTCTTTTATGAACACCTCTAGTTGCACTATAGATTATTGGAGATGAAAGTTTCTTTTGAAGTCGTTCGGTTGTTCCAGGAGGAATAGTACTGTGAATTACAATACAATCAGGCTTAAATTTTTTATATAATTGAATGACATCAAAATCAAATTTTGACGTTACAGGTATTGCTATATGAAGCAAAGATGTGGGTAATTCATTCAATTGAAGAAATTTTTTTTCATTCATTAATTTTTTATCAATATCATAACCAACAATTTTTTCTTTTTTAGACAGAATTTTTAAAATTGGGAGACCAATTTCGCCTAATCCAGCAACAATATCCTTTTTCATCATTATGCTCATTTGTGCATACTAAATTAATCTAATGTAGAATTACTACTCATTTCTTTAGTTATGAATAATCTATACCAAATTTCAAATGCCAGGATACCTAGGAATTTATTAACATATTTTACGTCCAGATCTGAAGAGTCGATGTGTTTCTGAATCCAATCATTATTTATCCATCCATCTTTTACAACTCTTGAATCAGTGAGAAAATTTTTACAAATAGAATGACCGTGTGATTTCCATAAATTAATTGTGTTAACATTGAATCCTAATTTTTCAGATGAAACTAGTGAATCATGACCATTATTTTTTAAAATAGAACGTAGAGGTAGTTTTCCAATGTTTGAAATTTCGTCGTATTTGTATTGTGTTGGAATATGAGGAGCAGAAGAAATCAATTCTTCGTTCAAAATAGGAGTTAGCAAATTCATCTCAAGGTGATTAATTATTCTAGTATTTACAGGATTAAAATTGTATAAGAGTTTCCCATTATAATCAGCCAAAAAAACTTGTTCCAAATTTGATAAGTTATTATCAAAATAAGGAGTTAATTGTTCATATATTAGATTCCAAGAAAAATTTGAATTAGTTCCAAAAATTTCTTGTTGATCAGGAACACGATCTCGTTCATGACATTCAAGATATGCTTTTACTTTTTCTATAGAACTAGAATTTTTATTTGTCAATGAAAGAAATTTTTTATATCTAAAAGTATAACCGCCAAAAAGTTCATCTCCACCATCTCCAGATATTAAAGATTTTGAAACAGATCTTGATTCTTTTGCCACATAATACCAATGTAAATCCCAAAATGGAAGTTTAATCATACTAATTGCTTTAGGGAGTTCAGCGAGATAATTATCGAGATTTATTATCGTATGATTTGCATCAAATGTGTTAGCAATATTTGAAGCAGCTTTTGTTTCATCGACACTGTTTGCAAATTTTATAGAAAAAGCTTCTATATCTATATCAGGTTTCATTTTTCTCACTAAAGATAATACTAATGTAGAATCAACACCTCCACTTAACGCAATAGAGATTTTTTGATCATTAAACGAGTCTAATTTTTGTTCAATATTATTACAAATTGATTTTTCAATAGATTTGATATTTGGTTGTTCTATAGGATAGAAATCTTGAAAGTTTTTTTTAGGTAAATTTGGATTAATTGTCGAGTCGTATCTTAGTGTTAGAATGTTTACAAGCGATAATGGACTAATTGTGTGAGGATTATTGTCCACGCCCAAGTCCTCTAAAAACTAGATTGGCATTTTTTGCAGATGTAGGTTCAATTATTCCTCTTGTATCAATTAGTATTTTATCAATAGTTTGAGAAAATTTCGAAATTTCATATTTCTTAAATTCATCATGACCAGTAACAATGATTGCAGCATTTACATTTGCAAATACATCATCAAGATTTTCTTCAGGTTTTATTCCAAATACATCAGTGGTTTTAAAGTAAGGATCGTAAATACGTATATTTGCACCTAATTCTTGGAGTTTTTTTATTATGATTTCAGCTGGTGTTAATTGAATATCTTTTACATTGGGTTTATAGGATATTCCAAGAATAAGAATTGTACTTCCTTGAACAGATTTATTGCATTCTTGGAATGCATCTAGAGTCAATTTAATTACATGTTCAGGCATGTATTCGTTAATTTTTCTACCTGATTCAATAATACTAAGATTAGAACCAATTCTTTTAGCAGTATTAAGAAATTGATATGAATTAATTGGCAAACAAGGTCCACCTACACCAGAACCAGGATAATGAACTTGGAAATTATATTTCTTTTTAGCAGCTTCTAAAACAACATTTGTATCTATTCCCAATTTTTCAAACATAAGAGAAAGTTCACTTATGAATGCAATATTGATATCACGGAAAACATTAGTTGTTAATTTTACTGCATTTGCAGTTTTACAATTTGGCATTTCAACTAATTCAACAGAAAAAACAAAATTAT